>Ga0208410_1001936_pt1 | contig 10167 bp, 8 predicted proteins | sample ETN02SmetaG_3_FD_185787 | JGI IMG/M metagenome (GOLD analysis project Ga0208410, IMG submission 185787) | Marine microbial and viral communities from oxygen minimum zone, Eastern Pacific Ocean - ETNP2014F10-02SV257 (SPAdes) (version 2) | ecosystem: Environmental > Aquatic > Marine > Oceanic ... | reverse complement strand
TACTAAAACAGACAACTATGAAAGCCTCAAGTGTTGAGACCACCAAACTAGAAAATATAATGGTTGTCTTGGTATGAGGAGTTAAAGACATATTTATTAAAACTTTTCTATGGATTCGAAGTTCAAAGTATTCACGATATATCAAAGGAAACAGAATAAATGAATTGATAATAAATAATAGTCCTGGGAAGACCCATATATCAAATGGAACACCTGCCAAACTAAATCTAATAATATTTTTCAAAGGCAGACTTATCATCATAAAAACAATTATTGGAAACAACAGAAGTAAAAATAAACTAGGCACAAGACGGTTTTTCCATAACCATAACCGGCGATTTATAAGCGCAGTTATCATTCCAGTCCCCTACCTGCAAACTCAGAATCGAGTAGATCTCTGAGTCCTAATTTCTTCACATCTAAATCAACCATGATCTGATCAGATGCTGCTCTTATTGCATCAAAAAACACAGTCCTAGTTCTGCCATAGAAATGGAAAGTATTATCCATACGATTTGGAGAAACTATTGTAGAAATATTTTTTAGCTTTTTATATAGATCTTCTGTTAAAACCTCAAATTCAATTTGGAACTGATGATAATCCAAAGTGCTTTCAAGTAATTTATCTAAGTGACCATCCATAATGATTCTACCCTCATGGAAAACAAGTATTCTATCATGTGCTAGTTCTATCTCATTGATGGAATTACTAACGTATATAATTGATTTTTCACCCTTCAATTCCTTGATTAAATCCCAGGTCAACCTTATTGATTCTGCATCCATATAGCCAGTAGGTTCATCCATAATTAAAATATCTGGATCATGAATCAATGCTCTAACTAGCATTGCTTTTTTTTGAATTCCCCCTGAGACTCTATATGCGAATTGATTCAAATATGCATTGAGATTTAGTGCATCGGAATACTTTTTTAAACGCTGTTCAAAAACAGATTTTTCTACTGAATATAATCTAGCATTGAACTCTATATTCTGCTGAAGTGTAAGCCAAGGATCAAGATCATTCTCAAAGGAAACATACCCAAGCAACTTCCTTGTCTCACTTCTCCTTTTATTCATATCTAAACCTTGTATGAATACCTGCCCATAATTTGGATTTTCATAACCAGATAGGAGTTTAAGTAACACAGATTTTCCAGAATCATTCAATCCCACAATCGCGACCAAACTCCCTCTCTCAATTCCAAAGGATAGTCCAGCGAGAATTGTTTTATCTCCAATTAATTTTCCTACTTTTTTTAAAGTTATGCTAGCTTCCATATGATTATCTAATGAGCTTCATACCAAGATTTACCAATACCATAGTCGACAACGACTGGTACAGATAATTTCATTGCACTCTCCATTTTATCAATGACTAATTTTAAAAGTTCCTCTTCTTCCTCTGATGGATATTCAAATATCAATTCATCATGTATCTGTAATACCATTTTGGATTTTAGATTTAATCTAGGGATTTCTCTGTGAATATCAATCATGGCCAATTTAATCATCTCTGCAGCTGAACCTTGTATTGGCATATTAATTGCCATGCGTTCTGCGGCCTGTCTTCTCAATCCATTATCTGAATCTGCATCCCATATAGGTCTTCTTCTTCCTAATATGGTCTTCACATATTTTTTTTCTCTAGCCATTGCGCAAGTATCCTCAATATATTTTTGGATTCCTGGATATTTAATAAAATAATTTTCAATCAATAAACTAGCTTCTTTTCTTGGGATTCCAAGTTCTTGACTAATTCTAAATGCACCAGCCCCATACATAATACCAAAATTTACTACTTTTGCAGTTCTTCTCATGTCCGGTTGAACCATTTCAATTGGAACATTAAATACTAAACTTGCAGTCTTAGAATGTATATCTTCAGAATTATTAAAAGCCTCTATTAATCCTGTATCTTTACTAAAATGCGCCATCATTCGTAGCTCTACCTGTGAATAGTCAGCAGATAATATCTTCCAATCATTATCCTGAGCAATAAAAGATTTTCTTATTTCACGACCCTCATCAGTTCTAATGGGAATATTTTGAAAATTTGGATTTGTACTAGACAGTCTGCCCGTAGAGGCTATGGTTTGATTAAACGTAGAGTGTATTCTGAGAGTATCTTCATTTATCAATTCTTGAAGAGAATCAAGATATGTATTTTTCAATTTATAATATTTTCTATACTCTAAGATCAAATCAGGTAATTCATGATATGGACGCAATTTTTTTAAAACTTCTTCAGCAGTACTACGCTTTTTTATTTGCGGTAATTCTAGTTCATCAAATAAAATGTTAGCGAGCTGCTGAGTAGAATTAACATTAAAATCTATACCTGTAATGGAATATATTTTATTTTTTAAAATATCCAACTTTCTTCCTATATCTTCAGACATTGACAGTAACATATTTGAATCAACAAATACTCCATTGTATTCCATATCCATCAATACTGGTAGTAAAGATAATTCGATGGTTTTAAAGAAATCATACAATGAATTATCTTCTAGTCGTTGTGTCAATATTTTTGTCAATTGCAATGCTACATCTGCGTGCTCTGAAGCAAAAAAAGCAGTTTGATCTAGCGATACTTGCGATATCGATATTTGATTTTTTCCTTTACCGACCAACTCTTCCATCTTGATAGTATCATGGTTGAGATATTCTAAACTCAGACTATCCAAAGATATTGACCTTGCAGATGGGTTTAATAAATGTGCAGCTATCATTGTATCAAAGGCCGTCCCTTTAACATTAATATCAAACCTTTTTAGTACAAACATATCGAATTTAATATTTTGCCCAGTTTTTGCTTTTGAGGAATCCTCAAGAATATTTTTTATTTCACTCAAGACAACCTCTAGATCATCCCCACCAAAATTATTTTCTTTTTTCTCTGGGTAGACAATTGGTATATACGAAGCACTATTTGATGATATTGAAAAACTTATACCGATAATTTCAGTATTATATGGATTTGGTCTAGTTGTTGTTAAATGAAAGGAAAATAATTTTGAAGCTTTCAAATCAATCATTAATTGGTCTAGCTGATCTTTTTTAAGTATTGTAATGTAATCTTTTTTTGGAGTCTCTATAGGCACATCTGGCGCAGAAATATTTTGTTCAAATTGCTTTACAAATGCCTGAAACTCCAATTCTTTAAATTTTGTAATACATAATTCATTATTTATATCTTGCCTAATAAAATCATCCATATTTGAATTAATTTCGACATCTAGCATTATCGTAACTAATTCTCTACTCAACAAGGCTTTTTCAACACCCTCCTCTAATCCAGTTCTAGCACGCTTATTGGCAACTTTTCCTGCATTTTCAAGTGCACCTTTTAATGAGCCATATTCTTTGATCAATTTCACAGCAGTCTTTTCCCCCACTCCTGGAACACCGGGAACATTATCTGAACTATCGCCCATAAGGCCAAGAAGATCAATTATTTTATCAGGTGGGACACCCCATTTATCTTGAACTTTTTTTGAATCATAAATGATTGGATTAGGATTTTTCTTTGTACCAGGAGCATATAGATAGATATTATCATTTATTAATTGCATAAAATCCTTATCACCACTAACTATGTATGTATCAAGGTCTTTTTCCTGTGCGTTTACGGCCAATGTTCCTATGATATCATCTGCTTCTACACCCTTTTTCTTTAAAACAGGTATATTCATAGATTCAAGAATTTCCCATAGATGAGGTAGCTGTAGTTGTAATTCCTCTGGCATGGGTGGACGATTTGCTTTGTATTCTTCATACATGTCATGTCTAAATGTCTTCCCCTTTGAATCAAAGGCACATGCAAAGTATTCAGGATCTTCATCTTTTATGATCTTCAAGAGTTGATTGATAAAGCCAAATAATGCACTAGTATTGAGTCCATAACTAGTTATTAGCGGATTACGAATTAATGCAAAATGTGCCCTGAATAAGAGTGCATAACCATCCAAGATAAAAAAACGTTTTCTACCAGTTTTCATTGAAGACATAGACAATAAATTACAGAGTCTTAGGTAACGCTCCCACTCCCATTTAAATAAAAAAAGCCTCGATAAATCGAGGCTTTTTTAAACAATCATATAAGATTGGTTGGTTTACATCATTCCGCCCATTCCACCCATTCCACCCATTCCTGGATCTGGCATTGGTGGCATTTTGTCATCTTCTGGAATTTCTGTAATTGCAGCTTCCGTAGTCAGAACCATACCTGCAATTGAAGCTGCGTTCTCAACAGCAACACGAGCAACTTTTGCAGGATCAATGATACCAGCATCGAACATTTTTACATATTCATCATTACGTGCATCATAACCATTGTCACCTTTCTTTTCGCGAACATTTTGAACTACAATAGATGATTCAACACCTGCATTTCGAACTATCTGTCTTATTGGTTCTTCTAATGCTCTACGCATTATGTCAACACCAACTTTCTGTTCATCATCAACCTTGACCTTATCAAGTGATGGTACAGAACGTAAAAGAGCTACTCCTCCACCAGGAACAATACCCTCTTCAACAGCTGCTCTAGTCGCATGAAGTGCATCTTCAACACGTGCTTTCTTCTCTTTCATCTCAACTTCTGTTGGAGCACCTACATTGATTACGGCTACACCTCCAGAGAGTTTAGCTAATCTTTCTTGTAGCTTCTCTCTATCATAATCAGATGTAGTTTTCTCAACTTGAACCTTTATCTCATTAATACGTGCTTTGATGGCATCTAAACTTCCACCACCGTCAACTATTGTTGTATTGTCCTTATCTGAGACAACTCTCTTTGCAGTTCCTAGGTAATCCAAGTTAGCATTTTCAAGTTTATATCCTGCATCTTCAGAGATTACAGTGGCACCTGTGAGTACCGCTATATCCTCTAGCATCGCTTTGCGACGATCACCGAAACCTGGAGCCTTGACAGCAAGTACTTTGAATGTTCCACGTAATTTATTGACCACTAATGTAGCAAGGGCCTCACCTTCAACATCTTCTGCAATGATAACGACAGGTTTTCCTGTTTGAACTACCTTCTCAAGAAGAGGTAACAGATCTTTCATATTACTTACTTTCTTGTCGTGTATCAAAATGTAGGCATCTTCCATCTCTGCATCCATAGATTCTGAGTTTGTTACAAAATACGGAGATAAGTATCCTCTATCAAATTGCATACCTTCTACAGTTTCAAGAAAGGTCTCTGCTGTCTTTGATTCTTCAACCGTAATGACACCATCTTTACCAACTTTTTCCATTGCCTCTGCAATCTTTTCACCCACCTCTGTGTCGTCATTTGCTGAAATGGTAGCAACCTGAGCTATTTGCTGACTATCAGGTAGATCCTTAGCTTGAGCTTTTATTGCCTCAACAATAGCATCTCTAGCAGCATCAATTCCTCGTTTAATGGACATTGGATTTGCACCTGCAGTCACATTCTTTAATCCTTCATTAACAATCGCTTGAGCTAGAACTGTAGCCGTTGTGGTACCATCTCCAGCGACATCAGATGTCTTGGATGCTACCTCACGTACCATCTGAGCACCTACATTTTCAAGCTTGTCCTCAAGTTCAATTTCTTTTGCAACTGTTACACCATCCTTGGTTACGGTTGGTGCACCAAATTTTTTCTCTATGACGACATTTCGTCCCTTAGGTCCAAGTGTGACTTTAACTGCATTCGCTAGTTTATCCACTCCAGACTTCAAAGCACTACGTGCGTCTAATGAGTAAGCAACTTCTTTTGCCATTTTATTCTCCTTACAATACTGCTAGTATGTCGCTTTCGCGCATGATTACATAATCCACACCATCAAAAGTGACCTCACTCCCGGAATATTTTCCATAAAGTACTTTATCACCCTCTTTGACGGTCATCTCAACTAAACTACCTGAATCACTTACCTTTCCTGAACCCACTGCAACAACAGTTCCCTGTTGAGGTTTTTCTTGGGCAGTATCAGGAAGGATGATTCCTCCTGCAGATTTATCCTCTGCCGGAGCGGGCTCGACCACAACACGGTCTGCCAACGGTTTAAGACTTAAACCCATTTTGTTACTCCTTGTATCAGTTAATTATTTAAATATTTTAATATCTTAAAAGCGGCGGCGAACTTAACACAACCTTCATAACATTTTCCACTTTTACTTGCTCTTTATGAATACAAAAAACATACCAAATCACATTTTAGTTCATTTTGTAACACCAGTATTATTTTCTATGCCATTTTGGCATTTAGGATTGGTTATTTGCCAGTAGAGCCAAAACCTCCCGTGCCCCTTTTTGTCTGACTTAGCTCTTCTGCTAATTCGAAATATATGGGCCCACCATCCATTGCCACCAATTGAAATAACCTTTGACCCTTTTCAATTTCATATTCTTCACGTTTTACATTATCAACCGCAGCCATTATTTCTCCTCTATATCCAGCATCTATAAGACCAATGGAATTACACAATCTTAATGGAGTTTTTGATATACTTGATCTTGGCATCAATAAATATGGCATATTATCCATATTCTCACATGATATGCCAAGCTTTATTCGTGCTGTCTCCCCTGCCTTTATTGTTTGTTTTTCAATAATGAACAAATCAAGCCCAGCATCGCCTTCATGAAAATGTCCATGGTCTTTGTACATATCTCTGACTGTTTTACTTAAGGCTTTCACTTTTAGTTTCATATTTGGTTCTTTATGTTATGCATATTCTTTAATTCAGTTATGTGTTTAGGGGTAGATCCACAGCATAGACCAATGACATCAGGTTCATAGGAAAATAGTTTAGCAATTGCATTCCTAAAATTAGAGTCATCCACGATGGTAAAATAATCATTTCCATAATCATTGATACCTAGATTTGGATAAACACCCCATTCCTTGGCCCATAATTTCAATATGCCATCCAAGGCATCAAGTGTCGTATCTATTTGATTACAATTTGTCATTAAACAGTCAAGACGATATCGATTGATCAATTCAATAACATCTTGAATTGGGGTCTCATCTAAAAGGTGACTATCATCTTTCATTATGATACTTAACCATACAGGCACCTCAAAATCTTTTACCATTTCCAAACCACAGCTTATCTCTTGAATATTTCCCATAGTCTCAAATAAAATGATATCTGCTCCTGCATCCACTAACCATTCAGTTGAATAACCATAGGTATCTTCAGCAATTGACCTACCAGGAAAAGCACTGGGAGTATAGCAGTCTTCTATGGATGTAATAGACCCAGCTATCCTAGTTGAATCACTAATAGCTTTTTGAGCACATTCAACGGCTTTATACAAACTAAGCTTGGCCATTTCCACTGACCTTTTTTTCCCATATCCCACTTTCCTATATGTCCAAGAAGTAGAACGAAATGTATTGGCCGTAATGATATCTGAACCAGATTCAATATAATCTTTATGAATATTTATTACAATTTCAGGGTACTCAATATTTGCATTTGCAGACCACAAAGGTAATGGAACTTTAACTCCTCGATTCTGTAGTTCTGTTCCCATTGCACCATCCAATATTAATGGCCTCTTCATGAATAAGACGTTTCCCTTTTCAAATACCTAAAAGACAAGATACTCGCAACAATGATGCAAACACCTACCATTGACTCTTGGGTAGATTCTCTAAATGAAAAATACAATATCCATATATTTGCAATTAAATACAAAAGTGGAATAAATGGATAGCCTAATACTTTATAGGGTCTTACTAAATTGGGTTCATTATACCTTAATACAAAAAGAGAAATGACAGTTAGAGTTGTTGTGATTATTAGCGTTACTCCTGCATACATTAATACTTGCTCAAAAGAAGATGTCGCTATGAACAAAATGGCCAAAGATAACTGAACAAAAAATGCATTGATTGGAATATCTTTGGAATTTTTATATTTTAATTTTTTTAAAAAACTATGATCCTCACCCATTATTTGCATTATTCTAGGGCCGATGTATACATAGCTACTTACTGTTGATAATAATAATATGGATATGCCTAACCCCATTATCTTCCCACCAAAATCACCAAAGATTTCAATTCCTGCTATGTAAGCAATATCGACCTTACCAACCATTGAAGCTATTGGCGTTGAATATAAAAAGACATAATTCAATAGTACATATAATACCATAACAAGAATTGTGGCATAGATCATAACCTTTGAAATATTTTTTTTTGGATCGATCAATTCTCCAGAAATATAGATCACTGAATTCCAGCCTGTATAAGCATATGATACCCACACTAAGCCGATTGCGAAACTTGGACTCATCATAATCATTCCATCTCCATTCAAAGGCAAAATTGATATGTGCTGTGGTTTTAAAATGGTTAAGCCAAAAGCAATAAAGAAAAAGATCAGACCAACCTTAATGAGTGTTGAATAATCTTGAAAAAGAGTTCCCCATCTTATGCTGGTCATATGTAAAAGATGTAATGCTACTATGACAAAGCATGCAATGAAAGTTGTGCTTATAAATGGTATTACCGTACTTATATAGCTTCCCAGCGCCATTGCTGCAAGTACCGCCGGTGCTGTAAACCCTATGGTAGAGGACACTATCCCAGCGGCAAATCCAATTGATGGATGCATTATTCTACTTAATAGGTGGTACTCCCCACCAGACCTTGGAAAAGCTGTCCCAAGTTCTGCATAGGTTAATGCACCCATAAGTGCGATTACACCTCCAATGACCCAAAGCATTAAAAGAGGAAAAATTGATTTTATTTCTACTAGCTGGAATCCCAAGCTTGTAAAAACACCAGTTCCAATCATTGATGCGATAATGAATGAGGTCGCAGTCCAGAATGATATATGACGACCAGAAATGTTCGCCTTCAATTTCTAGTACCTAAATAAATTAAAAGATAACAGCATCCACCCAAGTGCAAGGCATATTCCACCAATTGGTGTGATTGCACCGAACCATCTCAAATTAGTAAGAACTAATATGTAAAGACTACCTGAAAAGATGATAGTGCCAGAGAATAAAAGGAAAACAGGAGTTGTAAGAATATCATTTTTAAAATGAAACCCCATGATACCAATGAGAATTAAACCTAATGAATGGTACATTTGATATTTAACCCCCGTCTCAAATATCTCAAGGTCCATTGGGGTTAGTTTAGACTTTAGACCATGTGCACCAAAAGCACCAATTAGAACAGATAAGCCTGCCATGAACGAACCAATAACTATCCATAGTTTCATTTAAAGTGCTGTTTTGTTAATGATGTTCCTTACAGGGAAAGGAATGTCAATACCCTCCTCTGAGAATCGTTTATGCACTCTCTTTATGAATTCATGAATGATGGGATTCTGATCTCCGTATTTATTACCTCTGAAGTAGATTGCAAGATCAATGCTTGATTCTCCAAATGCTCTGAATTTAAATGAGGGCAAAGAATCTTTATTTACCTCTTCCAGACCATTGTATACCTCATTTGCCACCTCCATCACCACTCGACCAACATGATCAAGGTCTGAGTCATATGATACACCTAATGGAATTTTCACTGAAAAACTTGGATCTCCGCTATCATAATTCTTTATAATTGCCGTAGAAAGTTTTGTGTTTGGAATGTGTATCATATTATTTGACCTTTCCATCATTTTGGTATTTCTCCATGATATATTTTGGATATAGCCCATTTCTCCAGAATCTAGACTAACAAAATCCCCTGGCTCTACCTTTTTACTTAGTAAAATATGTAAGCCTGCAAATACATCCGATAGAGTATCCTTTAATGCAAGAGAGACAGCAAGCCCTCCCACTCCTAGAGCTGTAAGCATTGGAGCAATAGAGATACTAAGATTATCCAAGATAATCAAAAGACCGATCACATAAACTGTAATCCACACGATATTGGTAAATATTGTAGTAGATGGAAAACCACCACCTTGTTTTTTTGACCAGAGCCTGAGAAAGCCAACCACTAGTTTAGCAGAAGCATGTGTTATAGAGGCTATCAGAAGAATATGTAATAGTTTACCAACATATAGAGCATAGTTTTCTGGTATGGGAGCCTCTTCCAATGCTAAGGAAGAGCCCAATAGAAAAAACCAGAAAATTATTTGGGACTCGATTGATGAAATAAGGACATCATCGCCTTCCCATTCAGAGCGCATAGCTACTTTCTGAATCCT
>Ga0208410_1001927_pt1 | contig 10202 bp, 8 predicted proteins | sample ETN02SmetaG_3_FD_185787 | JGI IMG/M metagenome (GOLD analysis project Ga0208410, IMG submission 185787) | Marine microbial and viral communities from oxygen minimum zone, Eastern Pacific Ocean - ETNP2014F10-02SV257 (SPAdes) (version 2) | ecosystem: Environmental > Aquatic > Marine > Oceanic ... | reverse complement strand
ATATCTTCTTTCTTTTTTGTGGACTCTAATTTATCCACATCTTTATGATTTAAATTTTGATCAAAAGTTTTTTTGACATTGATATTTTCGTTTTTAATCTCCTTTACAGGCGCTACTTCTTTAACATGTTGAGTTACCACCTCTTGATGAGAGTCTGTATTTTTCGAAAGCAACTCATCAATCAAAACTGAGCGATCCATTTCCAATAGTTTTAATGCTGTCATTTCAAAGAGTAGATACGGGTCATCTGACCTTCTAATAACAGATGAAGTATCAATTATAACCTGATTCATTCTAAAAAGATCTCGCCTCTCCCATAGAATATATTCGTCAGAGTATAGTTTTATCTGGTCTTTATTCATTTCCAAAACAGCATCACCTTTTCCAACACCTGAATAGATTAAACTACGAATATGGTCCTGTATTCCAACCAAAACTTCTGAAGCTGGTACTCCATATTTAGCAAATTTTGATAATGTACTCATCATGCTTGAATAATCTTTTGTTCTAACAGACTTAGTAAAATCAAAGTATAGTTCTTGATCAATGACACCTAGGGCCTTAACTACCTTTTCATAGGTCATTTTTTCACCACAATAGGATATGGACTGATCTAAAATTGAGAGTGCATCTCGCATACTGCCATCAGCTTTTTTTGCTATTAGGTATATTGATTCTGAATCGCTCTCAATTCCTTCAGATTTTAATATGAAATCAACCCTTTGTACTATTACATTGATAGAGATTCTATTAAAGTCAAACCTCTGGCACCTAGATATGATTGTTGCTGGAACTTTATGAATGTCAGTAGTTGCAAAAATAAATTTACCATGTACAGGCGGCTCTTCTAGAGTTCTTAGTAATGCATTGAATGCTTGATTTGTTAGCATATGTACCTCATCAATGATAACAACCTTATAGGTACAATTCATTGGCGAGAATTTAATCTGCTCCCTTAAATTCCTTATTTCTTCAATACCTCGATTAGATGCACCATCAATTTCAATGACATCAAGGGATCGTCCTCCTGAAATTTCCTTTGAAATCTCAGAATTTGAATCAAAGTCTGAAGTTGGACCTCCTTCTGCATTCATTGCCATTGATAGAATACGAGCAGTAGTCGTTTTACCTACACCTCTTGGTCCTGTAAAAATATAACCTTGAGCGATCCTATTTTGCTTAATAGCATTAACAAGGGTCTGTGTTACATGATCTTGCCCCACGACATCCTGAAAGGATTGAGGTCTCCATTTTAATGATAGAACTTTGTATGCCATAATTTATTCGGCCGTGCACTAGCGTTTGACCATTCTGCTACATATTCATGGATAAACAGCCAGCTCCATACTGGTTTCTGCCAGCACATAGCTAGAAAGAGTTACCGCTGCTCCCTTCCGGGCCTGACGGGGTTCGTCTACCAACTATTGCAACAGTCCAGAATGTCAACACTACTTATTCTCCTGTTTAAGTCAGCAATGGCCTGGCGTTAGCATCGATCCTGCTATAGCGGATTGCAGGTCATAGGGCACCGCTAATTCCCCATCTAGCACGGCCAGAAATTGAAATTCAAGTGTTAATTTACGGCGTTAATTTACAGTATTAATCTACTATATTGACCATTCAAAAGACTGATTGTTTGAACTTTTTATGTACCCTCATTGACAACAGAAATTAGGTTATCCAAGGCGTTCTTTGGCATAGAACCATAGACAGGTAAGTATATGGTATCGTCCATATATTTTTTACATTCTATTGGTGAATTATTTGTAACGCTTGAATTAATTGCAATTAATTGAGTTGATATGAATGTTGCATCAAACCCTGCATCACGTAATGATTTTACTAAAGAAGATTTATGAGATGTTTTAATTGGAAACAACCAATAGCTATGGGTATTATTTTCTGTTCCATGCACCTTTACATTCCTTAGTCGCTCCTTAACATAGTTTCCAGCTTCTATTCTTTTTTGAAGGTGGTCTTTTTTCATACTAGTAAATCTGTATAGAAGATATCTTAACTGGGAATTAGTGAGGTTTTTTCTTATGGAATTTAGTAGGTCGCCATCTTTGACCATTCTTACAGTGGAAATAATGGCTTTATCATAATCTATACCCATTAACCGAGTAAACTGTATAAATAATCCGTAAATGAATGGTCTACCTAATATTTTCAATATTATATACTTTAGAACTTTGGATAAAAAGTGAATGTTTTCAATTTTTGGATGTAATTCTAAAGAAGCTTTTAAATCATTTTTCAGTTCCTGATCTTTTGTAAATGCGATGGCTCCACCAAGTGCGGTGATAGATTTAATAGTACCAAAACTAAAAAGACTAATATCAGTCATCCTACCTTTGACATATCCATCGACACCATCAAAGGCCTGAGCACAATCCTCAACAATCATAATGTCCGGATAATCGTTAAGCGCATCATAAATATGTTCCATTTCCATTTTAGATCCAAACAAATGAGCAACTACTACCATTACTGTCTTTTCTGTAATAGCACTCAATATGGAATTTTTATCAACCTGAAGGGATTTCATGTCCATGTCTACTGAAACAATATTCAATTTATGAGATTGAACGATCTTAACCATATCTGGTATCGTTATTCCTGACATGATCACCTCACTACCATCATCAAAATCTTTTATGGTAAGTAATGAGTCAAATATTGTTCTAACTGATAATCCAGTAATGAGATTTTCTTTTGGCCATAGATTTCCTATCTCATTTTCTATAGTTTTCTTTTCCAAGTTTGGAGATAATGCCAATGCCAATCCAGTGAATAAATCTCCAAAAGAATGGTCAAGATCTTTTCTAGGGTATACTTTTATCATTTTAATTCTAAATGGACATGATATTAATAATTAATATATAACAACAATTTTTATTTCGGCAATCTCAAACCAATCCCAGAAATTAGATTGGTCAAGCTTTAGGATACCATCCTTAAAATTAAAACGTAGGCGTTTTCTATATAAGGATTCTGTAAACCATTCAGAATTATCTCGTTTGTAGTATATGGCTACAAATGGTGGGCTGTCCTCTATAAGGTCTGGAATTAATAGAGTGCATATGGCTTCATTGAATTCACCCTCAGCTGTTATAAAATCTATTTTAGAAAAACTATAGACTCGTTTTTTTAATGACACATATTGGGAAAGGTTCTTATCATGTTCTTGCCCATAGGATATCCGTGGCAAAACAAGAAAAAGTATAAAACCAAGAAAGATTGGGTGAATTCTCACCCCTAAATTTGAGACTACTTTTTCTTTCGCCCAAAGAATCCTTTTTTCTTTTTACCTTCATCCTTTGGCTCATCATCAACAGGTTCTTCTTTTGTTGATGACTCAATCTTTTTTTCCCATTCACTCATTTCTTCGGTATTTAACCCTGGTGCATCATCAACCGTTTCAGCATCAGTTGATTCACTTAATGTCGCCTCAGGATTATTCCAAATCTCTTTCAATTTTTCATGACGTTTTTCAGAGTTATCTTTGAGACGACCAAGCATCTCATTCACTTCCTCATGGAAATCAGCAATTGTTTGCTCAAGGCGACTAATCAACTCCTCCTGTAGAGGTCCTCCAAATCCATCACCAACCTGTTCCATTAGGTTACCAAATTGGTCCATCAGGTATTGTTTTTGCGGATCTATTGTTGGGGCAGAATTTTCTTGTGTATCTGGCTCAGCAGGTTTTTTTGGCATATTATCTCCATATGTGGTTAAAAATTTTCTTTCTCATATTCAGCTTCTGACAAAATAATTGTTTCAGTAGGTGTTAACAATGTACTTATAGCATCAAACACTTCGCCACTAAAAATCAGACCAATTATGGTACCAAATATTTGACGATATGCGCCTATATCATTCCTAGGTATTCCATTATCATTGTAAATAACAGGTCGCTGCGAATTATATAGGCTCGCCATCATGAAACCAGACACACCAGTAACTAGAAATGCATATGGACGTAGACTATCAAAATCACCAACCGATTCTCTATAGGACATCTTATCCAACAGGTCCAGCGATACCTTTTCAATAGAATTGGCTGTCTGTATATATAATACATTCTCCTCAACTTTGAATAGAGTTCCACTTAACCTTTTATTATTTGAATATCTCAAGATCACATATTGGGGTTTTGGTATCTCATTAATTATTTTTTCTGCTCTAAGAAAATCCATTCCATCATACATTTCTGCGATTAAATCTTTAGTCAGAATTGGCTGTTCATCAACTTCCTTTTTTAATTGGTCAAAGTCATTTTGATCTATATATCTATTCACTTTTGTGATTTTGTTCCTTACTTTTTTAACAATATCAATTCGAAATTTCTGATCAGCAATCCTAATGATTTGTGCATTGACCAATCCTTTCTCTTCAGGAAAAATCCTATAAAATCTATTTTCATGTTGGTCTATCTCCGTTCCAACATTCTGACTAAGTATGGTAATCTCAGTTTGGCCAGATAGGTTAGTTAAAAAAATCAATAAAAATAAAGGAATAGCTCTAAGTTCAAATCTCATTAAAAATTAAAAGTAGTCTCAATATTATTTTGCTGTATGGTCTCCATTTTACCAGTTCCATCATCACGATAGAATTGTCTGAAATCCCATATTAGACTGACTCCCTTACTCAATTCATATCCCACCCTATATCCCATGATGGTATTTTCTGTTGGGTCTTTAAAATCAAAAGGATCATCATCATTATTTCTTTGATAATAGGCCATAGCAGAGCTGATCTTTGGAATGTTATCTGTATTTAAATTTAAAAATGCAGAAAAACTCTTCAACTCTGTAGTATCCGCCTTCATATTTGCATAACTAGCAGAAAAGGATATCAAATTAAATAGATTCAATCCTGCTGTTCCATAGAGTCCACTTGACTTGCTGCTGTCATCAAAGGTTTCAAAAACAACCATATCCTTGGTTCTGATAATTGTTTTATTGTCAACTGTAGAGGTAACCACCCTATTGAGATCATATGCTTGATCAAAATATTGAGGTACAAAGGCACCATTGATGATTCGATATTCAATCGATAGGTCTATAACCTTGAAAATGGTTGACCTTAGCCCAGGTATGGTAATACCTGTGCCGTTTCTATCAGGCCTCATAAAGGTTGAATCATCATTTGTGAATCCAGGGAAAGTGAGTTTATTATATTCTGCGAATATATCAAGACTAAAAGCATCTGTCTTCATTATCGGATATCCAATATCAAATGCAAGACCTTTAGATTGAGCAGAGTTGTTTTTAAGGCTAAAAGGTGTGGCTTTTAGGTCTAGATCATCGATTGATTCATTTGCATCGATTATATTATCACCATCGGCATCAATATCTATCAATGAATCGACCATCGAGTCCCCATGCCCAGGATCTGGCCAACCATCACCATCTGTATCATTCCAGAGAGTGCTGTCATTAGGAAAATCATCAAAGACATCTGGATATGAATCTTTGTCTTTGTCTTTTAAACCTGAAAACATATTAGCATCAGTAATATAATTCAAACCAATTGAAATAGGTATGTCATCAGAGATCTTGTACGACATCCTAAACCCCGTGACAGTACCACCCCTGCTCAGATCTTTAATGTTTGAAAGAAATAATTCTCCACTGACCGGACCATAGGTAAATCCCGTATTGATCCCTGATCTTCTAACTGAAGGGAATTCCATCATATTTGAATAATTATTCATAAGGCCACCATAGCCTAAGGTCATGGATTCTATTGATCCATATTTACCCCATATGGGGTCAACCTTTTTACCATATTTTATATATAAGACCTTATCAAATAATAAACCTGGGTCATCCTCAATATTCCATTCTTCATTCCTGATGTTACCTTCATTATCCAAATAAACAACAAGATCAAGACCAATACCAACTTTTCCGATATTTATTTCAGGTCTTAGCGCTATTTGATTATACAGTACCCCGTCTAATGTTGCTGAACCTATACCAAGTCCCATTGAAAATGGTTTAGGAGGTGGTTCTGGATCTGGAGATTCTAAATTTTCTTTTTCTTTGACATCCTCAAAATCCTCATTTGCTTCTTCAGATTCCGGAGCTTCTATTTTTTCAACTTTTTTAGGAACGGTAAGAGTCTTAGAAGGAGGTATCGTTTTTTTGGGTTTAGGACTTTTTTCTCTTACATCTTCCTGAGGTTCAGGTTCTGGGAGATCTTCGACTTCTGGGTCTGGTGGATACTCTCCAGGTGCGCTTGGAGCTTGAAGTAAATTCCCAGTGGCGTTGCTCACAGCCTTTTGACCAGTGGATACACTAACTGTTTCACCACTGACCATATTCAACACCTCAAATAGACCTTCCTTACAAATAAATTGGTCTACTCCAGATGGGCTCACTATTGCTGCAAATTCAGTACCCTTCACACTAGCAACTGAAACAGGTGTCTGTATTCTAAAATCCTTTGTCCGTCCTTCTTTCTTTATTTCATTAAGGATTGTGCCGTGCTGCATATCAACCGTGCGAGAATTTCGTGTATCCATAAAGCTAAATGAAGTATTCTCTCTTACCTTTATGATTGACCTGTCATCCAAATAGATAATTGCTGCAAAACTATTTTCCCCTACTTTTAATTGGTCGCCATTTTTGATTGCAGATCCAGTCTTTCCTTCCTCATCAAAAGTATTCATCCCAAGTCTTTTAAAATGCACTCTTCCTTCCGTCTTGACCAATCTGGCAATGACCTGGCCTTGCAAATGAGTGGAGACGAGTGCAAATATGAAGACAATGTATAATGTTCGTGTCATATTAAGACTTCTGGTTTTCTCTTTATCAAAGTTACTTTTTTATTTTATCGAAGACCAATGCTTGAATTGAATAAAAATATCATTGAATGGCTCTTAATTTAGTTCCAGTACTTTTTCTTACTGGTCTTTCCTATCCCTGGGTTAAAACTATTGGTTGGGTCTAAATTTTTATAAAAGGTTGACAGTGTTGGCTTTGCATAATATTCATGACCAACATTATGCTCTGCAGGATATTCTGCGCCTTTTGAATCATAATATTTTAATAATTTTTGCATTAATTTTTCTACATCTACCCCTTTTTTAACAATATAATTGTGATGTAATACATGGCAAAATAAATGGCCATAATACAGTTTCACTTCAAATAATTTGTCAATTTCTTCAGGTAAGACTTCAAACCAATCTAATTCATTTCGAGGAAAGGCAATATCTAGAGACAACATTGATCCAATATTTTTTTGATTAATCGAATGATAACGCCCCAATGCACTTGCAGCTACAAAACGATGCAAAATAGCCTTTCTAGCTTCCTTTTCATTGCATTCGAAGAAATCACCTTCATTCTCTTGAAAGAATTTTTCAAAAAATGCTCTTGCTTCATCAATCCCTTCATCAGACATTTCAATGATCCAATGATGTTCGTACCTGTCTCTATATTCTTCCATGCGGCGAGGTAGGTGATTAAAAGAAAATTTACTTATAAACTGCATCAATCTATCTGAAAATTGATTGGGAAGAATTTTTAGCTTTCCCGCTATTAGATCTACTATTCTTTTAAACTCAAATAACTTAGGAATAAAACTGGCTCCTAGTTTATCGATCACATAAAAGGTATCCTTACTATACTTTTTTGAAGCATCATAACAGTCTCTATGTAAATATTCTCCTGAGGTTGGTAGATGTTTGAACTGTGATAATATATCCCGACGCATCTGACCCAGTACATTTGAACTGTTGGTACCTATATAAAATACCTGATTACGCTTTGGTATTGGGTAAGTATCAAGACGCACAGCAAAAACTGCAACTTTCCCTGCACAACCTGAAGCACCATACAAGCGCCTCTTATCTGCATTAAAACGTGATGGTGTGTCTGCTTCAATATCCCTTATACGTTTTTCATATTCATTATCAGATGCACGTTTATTAGGAAATTTTATTTGATCTTTATTATAATTCTGGTTCTGTAAATTGTTCAAAATCTCTTTTGGAGTATCGCCAAGTTCAATACCCAGATCATTGACCAACACTAGCTCTCCATTTGAATCAATTTGTGCGTATAGTGCAAGCTCCGTATATGCTGGACCTCTTTTTATTAAAGATCCACCTGAGTTATTGCAGACACCTCCTACAATCGAGGCTCCTATACAAGAAGAACCAATGACCGAATGTGGTTCTCTGCCATAAGAAGCTAATTTTTTTTCTAGACCAATTAATGTACTCCCTGCAAAGCCCACAATTTGTTTTCCTTTATCTATAATATGGATGCCACTTATGCGCCTAGTATTTATAATTATTAAAGGGCGATCATAATCATTGCCATAAGGTGTTGAACCTCCAGTTAACCCTGTGTTAGCTGCTTGCATTATTACTATGACATCTTGATTGACACAGATTTCAATAAGTTTCCAAATCTCAAACAATGTTTTTGGCCTAGCGACAGCTAATGCATTACCTTCCCCATATCGCCATCCTTTGGAATAAGGAAGCTTACCCCATTCGGTGGTTACTATATTATTTTCACCAATTATTTCACCTAGACCTTTTATAAAGTTATTTTTATTAAAATTATTCATTCAAATGGCCTACATCGTTCTCTAATTAACCTAGGAACTGGAATGGTACGCATTTCTTTATAATTGTATGCCACAAGCTTGAAAATAGCAGAGCATATCAGGTTTTTATTGTCAGCATGAAATATGCCAGCTAGAAAATCGAAACTCTTATTTCCTACTCTGGATATTCTATGACCGATTTCAAATTTGGATGGGTGAGAAGTTTGAGAAATATAATGTACTTGCATGCTTGCAAGTATAGTACTTTCATCCATCTCTTTTCTAATTCCCGAGTATCCAAGCTGGATGTAAACATCTACTCTTGCGGACTCCATATAGGTCAAATATGCAGCATGATTAATATGTTCCAATGAATCCATATCTCGCCATCTAGATTCAATTATGGTCCAAAAATCAAGATCTGATGGGACTAAATTCCTAATGTCCATATGATAAACTTAACTAAACAAAATATCTACATACATCAAAAGATTATCCCTGAAAAATAAATTGTTGTAGATTTATTTATATGTACAGATCTTTTTTCATCATTTCTCTGTGTATCACCTTTATGTCAGGACAACCGAAGGAAGGTGTAGAGTTCAAGCTTAATATGATAAAAGGCTTCGTGATTGATAGTTTGACCTCTCTACCAATAATGGATGTAAATGTTGATATCTACACCGGAAATGGTGTATTGAAACATTCTACCATTACCGATGAATATGGATACTATGAAAAACCTATTGTTGGATACCTTTGGAAACCAAAAGTTAAGTTTTCCTTGCATAACTATTATAAGAAACTCTTTAGACTAGACCCTTCCCTTTTGGACTCTAATCTGGACCTGAGTGTAAACGCAATGATCGTTCCTGTCCCTGAAGAGAAAAAAATTCCGGATTTGAAAAAAAGCACCATAACAAATCGGGCTGAAACATTCTTCATCATAGGAAATGTATTTTATTATTTAGTGAACGAAACTGAAGCAAATCGTATCATCATAAAAACTGCTAAAGCCTTAGAGACATCACCTGGTTTCGTATTAATGAAGATAAATGATGAACATTATGATATTGCTCGATGCTATGTGCCTCAAGAAGGAAAATACGAGAATCTTTCATTCATTATGAAAAGTCTTCTAAAAGAACCAATTTTTGAAAAATCAAAAAATCCACTCTATCTTGATGATAGTCACTTAGATATGAATATGGTGTATGGCTCAATTATAAATATCTTAACAGGTGAACCAGTCATGGGTGCTGAGATCATAATCTCTGATCCATTTAAAAGAAGGATATCAGATGAGAATGGTAAATATGCATTTTATTTAGATGATCCAGGTCGTTATGAGATCAGAATGAACCCACCACCTCGCTACAAGCGAGTATCCTTTTCAAGTCCTGAATTGATTATTGATCAAGGACGTGGTGGATGGTTCAAAACAAATTTTTATGTACATCCTTGAAAAAAAATCTTTTAATCTTCGTGATTGTTATGGGCATAAATGATATGGCGAAATCAGAGATTGCGACTCTTGGTGGTGGATGTTTTTGGTGTGTAGAGGCAGTTTTCCAACGCATAGAAGGCGTTTTATCTGTAAGACCGGGCTATGCAGGGGGAAATACTGAAAA
>Ga0208410_1001925_pt1 | contig 10205 bp, 5 predicted proteins | sample ETN02SmetaG_3_FD_185787 | JGI IMG/M metagenome (GOLD analysis project Ga0208410, IMG submission 185787) | Marine microbial and viral communities from oxygen minimum zone, Eastern Pacific Ocean - ETNP2014F10-02SV257 (SPAdes) (version 2) | ecosystem: Environmental > Aquatic > Marine > Oceanic ... | reverse complement strand
AGATTGTAAGGTTTGATCCATCAAAGGTAAATATGTCAAACAAACTAAGTGGTTTGTCTATTGATAATAAAAATATGCCATGGGGAGAGAGTTTTGAATACAATGATGATGGCAGGATTAAAGAACACAAAGAGTTTTATGCTGGTTTTATTATTGAACACACAGTCTATGAAACGGATAGTAGTGGTAGTATTGTAATAAAAGAAGAAAATTTTGACCCATCAATAATGAGAAAAACTACATATTCTTATAATGATAATGGAGATATAAGTGAAATCATAAATTCAAGAAGAGGCTATTCAATAGGCTCTGAAAAATATGAATACGATATTTCAGGAAGAATAAGCTCTGTCACTCATTATAATATGAATGGAGACCTAGAAAAAACAATTACACACCTCTATGATGATGCATTGGGTAGAAAAACAAAAATCATTACGGACAAATCAAAAAAGCTAATTCGTAGAATTGAAACTAGAAATAACAGTGAAAATAAAAAAATAATTCAAGCTACATTTGACAGTAAAAGTAGATTAACGCAAAAAAAGACAATTGGATACAACAAAGATGGGCACTTATATAGAGTTCATGATTACGATATGCTTAAACCATCAGAGGCAGGAAAACCAATACTAATTAATATTATTACTTACGAATATGATTAAATTATATATTATATTTTCAATGAAATTTAATTTCTGGAGGATCAATGAAATTCATTGATGTAAAAAGCGCTATAATTGGAGTGTTAATCACTCTCCTTTTTTTATCTACATATGGATTTAGACCCGAGACAGATGAACTTGGTCATCTAGTAGTAAAAAGTATTACAGTAGAGGACGATCGTGGAGTAGTGATGGGCTACATGGGTAATGGCTATATGCAAACATATAATACATTTGGGGAGCCTACTCTATTTGTTGGTACGGGTAAAGATGGTGGTGGATATTTAAGAGCATACAATGGTGAAGGTGATGAATCTGCATATGTTGGCACTGGAAGAATGGGCGGTGGATACATAAGAACTTACAATAACTCTGGCCGCGAAACTTCCTACTTGGGAACTGGTTCCGATAATTCAGGTCAATTACGTATTTATGATAAGCAAGGAGAAACAAGGTCTTACATTGGGGACGGTTATTTACAGGCATACAACCAATTTGGTGAAAGAACAATTTTCCTTGGGACTGGGACAAATGGCGGTGGATACTTGAGAACATACAACTTTAGTGGTCAAGAAAGTATCTATGTTGGAACCGGAGCTGATAGCTCAGGCCAAATTAGAATTTATGATAATTCTGGAGAAACTGGTTCTTTCCTTGGTAGTGGCTATTTCCGGACTTACAATAAATTTGGAAAACTAACAACTTTCATTGGTAATGCTTCTGATGGAGGCGGCTACCTTAGAACAAATAATAAATTTGAGACTGAGACTGTATTTCTAGGCACAAATAATGCAAATGAAGGATTAATTAATCTGAATGATAAGTTTGGACAAAGCTTTTGGATCAGGTTAAATAAGAAAAATTAATTTTTCATTCATTTTTTGACTTTGTGACATTGTTGTTTTAAATTTCCAATACAAAAGGAATCCGAGGGGGGGTAAATCTTTATTTACTCTTCTTCCATTTGTATAAAAAATGTATATAAAAACTATAAAACAGTTATTTGCTGCAGTGATAATGCTATCCTGCATTTTGGCCCAAAACGATGGCCTCGTTATTTCTAAATATGATAATGGTGGTATCAAGGTCGAGGGTAATTACGCTAACGGGGTTCGTAATGGCTCTTGGAATGAATATTGGGAAGAAGTATGGTGGTATGATTATGGAGAAGACGGTGAAGCAAATACAAAAGATACTCTAGAAAATAATAATCAATGGGATTCTGTTGAGGTTGTTATCCCTGATTTTAAACCAAAATTAAAACTTCAGGGTAATTATTTAAATGGTAATAGAGATGGTACCTGGACTGAATTTTATAAAGATGGAAAAAGAAAGACTGAATTAAATTATTCAAATGGAAAATTTAGTGGCTTACAATCTTATTGGAGCTCAAACGGTAATAAAGTTGAAGAAAAAAATTACATCCATGGCAAACAGCAAGGTCTGTGGACAATCTATTATGAAGAGACTGGTATTAAAAAAGAAGAGACTAACTATGTGGATGGGGTCCAAGAAGGCTTATGGACCGAATGGTTTGAAGATGGTCAAAAAAGAAGAGAAAGAAATTTTAAAAATGGTGAGCGTGATAGCACCTGGACAACATGGTATAAAAATGGTAATAAAAAATTCTTAGCTACCTATATAAATGGAAAACTTAATGGTAAATATATTAGATGGTTTGAAGGTGGAATAATAAAAGAACTCGACGGTGATTATTTAAATAATAAAAAACATAATAAATGGGTTTTTTGGGGAAAAAACGGACAAAAGACAGAAGAAATAAACTATAATAACGGTGTACATCATGGCTCGCATATAAATTGGTATGGTGATAAAAATGATCAACATAAAAGCTTTCATGTTAATTACAAAAATGGGGCCAAAGATGGGGATTGGCACTATTGGTATGCTTCAGGAGTAGACTCTTTAAAATCGAACTATCTAGATGGAGAAAAAGACGGGCATTGGGTGTGGTGGAGAAAAAATGGGCTCAAAGATAAAGAAGGTTTTTACAAAAAAGAAAAAAAGCACGGTGTCTGGACAATGTGGAATGATTCATCTGGTATTGCATATCATAAACTTCATGAAGAAACATTTGTTAATGATATTATTGATGGAAAAGTAACAAAATGGTATAAAGAAGGTGGCCTTGATAGACAGGGTGTTATGCGAGGTAAAGAAAGAGAAGGTGAATGGACATACTGGGAAAGAGGTGGAAAAAGATGGTTAAAATTCGATTATGGAGATGGCCTAGAAAGAGTAACATTAGGTGAGATTGAAGAACGTGATGGCATCACATATAAAATTGGTAAGTATGAGCCATATATAGGTATTGTAGAAGAGATTGGTGGGAAACGAGGATATAAACTTCTTGGAAGATTTTTAGATGGTAAAAGAGATGGTAAATGGGTCCAATGGTATGATAATGGACAAGTTGAAGTTCAAGGAGAATACTACAGAGGAAAGAAACATGGTGAGTGGTCATTGTGGTACAATAATGGCAAAGCTAAAGAACAAGGAACATTTAGCTTTGGGAAAGTTGATAGCCTATACAAATATTGGTTTGATAATGGTCACTTAAAAGAAGAACAGCGATATAAAAAAGGTCTCGCTCATGGTAGATGGACTAAATGGTACAAAGAAGACCCTACTCTCAAATATGTGGAAAATGGAAATTGGCAATACAAAGATGGCGTTTATAAAGATGAAAGCAACGAACTGTGGAGCTGGTGGTGGTATTTGAATGATAATAAAGAAGAAGAAGGTTATTATATTGATGGTAAAAAAGAGGGCGCATGGGTTTCTTGGTTTGAGACAGGAATTAAAAGTAGCGAGGGAGCTTTTGCAAAAAATGAGAGATCTGGATTATGGCTTTACTACAATGAAGATGGCGCAGTAACGCAAGAGCTTACGTATGCCAATGATTTATTAAATGGAAGGGAAACAAAGTGGGTCATTTCTTCTTCTGATAGCTTAGGGAAAGAATACGAGAAATTTTGGAAAAATGGCGAATTAAACGGACCTGCAACAAATTGGATCGATGGATATAGATCAAAAATGGTTACCTATAAAGGAGAGTCAGAAACAGGGAAAGAAATTGCAAATGGCCCCTGGGTAAACTGGTATCCAAATAGTGATCAAATAATGGAACAAGGTTTCCATAAAAATAATATCCGAGATGGTTTAACAACTTATTATTATGAAAATGGAAATAAGAAAAAAGAAGGAAATCTTTCAGCTAAAATAAATAAAAAATTTACAAAACCTAAGGGGGTTTGGACCTATTGGAATAAAGATGGTCAAGTTGATTTCACTTTTGACTATGGACAGGACCTCGACCATGTCAAATGGATAGACCTTAAAAAAATAGATGAAAGTGAACTTCTTTATAAAATTGGTGATAATACTAAGCCATTTACAGGCGTGATTGTTGATGAAAACAAAGAAGAAGAATATGAATTCTTAGGCCGCTTATTGAATGGTAAAAAAGACGGACCTTGGATAAGGTGGTATGAAAGTAAAAAAGTCCCCGAAGTTGTTTTAATGCCAGTGCCAGATACTCAACCAAAAGGAACCTGGAGTGGGGGAAAAGAATTTTTGGGTGCATATAAAAATGGTAAAAAACATGGCCTGTGGACAACTTATTACTCCAACCAGCAAATTAAAGATATTGGTACATACGAAAATGGTGTGTACAATGGAAAATGGACCTTCTATTATGAAAATGGTAAAAAAGAAAAAGAAGGAACATTAAAAAATGGTAATGCACATGATAAATGGATATTTTATAATGATAAAGGCAAAAAAACACAGGAAGGTGTTTTTGACGAAGGTTTAAAAAATGGTAAATGGATAGCATACTTTGAAGATGGAAAGCTCACTGAAGGTGAATATAAAGTTGGTAAAAAAGATGGTACGTGGACTAGTTGGTGGGATTATGACAAAACACGTAAAGAAATGCAAGGCTCATATAAAAAAGGTAAAATGGTTGATAAATGGTATTTTTATAACAATAAAGGAAACCTAAAAGAAATTAGATACTTCTCTCCTGTTTTTTAATTTTATTTATTAATATTATCTAAATAGTATTTAATGATAATATTTTGATATATCTCTCTACATACAAAGATTCTCTTACAAAATCAGCCCTTAAAATATACATTCAGTATTTTACCGCATCCTTTATCGCTATCTTACTTAGTTTTTCCCATTTCAGCTGTGCAAATAAAAATACTATTATTTCTCAAGAGACAATCGAAATTGTCTTTGTAACTAAAAAAGATGCAAACTTATATAGTGATGCAATTGAAAAAATTGTAATCGATGAAATTCCGGCATTTGTAAAAGTAAATGCAATTGAAAAAATAATTTTATTAGATGACTCAAAAAGTGAAAAAGTCTATTATAAAACTATTTTCAATAAAAAAGAAGGTTGGGTCGATTCAATATACCTAGCGGCTATAAAAACAAATGATAAGCGTTCCTTGAAAGTAGACACTAATGAGAATATTCAAATACCCTCTATAAAATCCAAAAATAAAATTAATGAACAATCAAAAATAAAATTACCTCCAAGCAAAAAAGATAAAGAATATTATGTGCAAATCGCGTCTTTTAAAAATGAGTTTAATGCAAAAAAATTATATAAAAGTATTAAGCTAAATAATGTCTTCTTATCTTTAGAAAAAGTAAGCACCTCTAATGGTTTATTTTATAGAATCATTACCAATAATTATGATACAAAAGAAAAAGCTCTCAAAACTTTGAATAAAATTAAAAAAGAAAATGCGACTCTAAGTCCTATTATTAAAGTTGAGAGCTTAAATAACAGCCCAAAAACTTCTCAAACAAAAGTTCATAAAAAAACAGGAAAAACAGAATATTATACAATTCAACTAAGTTCATTTGAAAATAAAAATACAGCTGAAAAATTTGCAAAAAAAATGACAAATTTAGGTTACCCCTCAAAAGTGACTGAAGCTTGGGTGAAAGGCAAAGCCTGGTTCCGGGTTCAGCATGGGGAATACAAAATGATTGCAGTTGCAAAGCAAGTTTCCACTAAATTGAAAAATAAATATAAATTCAACCCTTGGATTTCAAATATTTATAAATAATTCAGATTACATTTAATTAATAAACAATAGAAAGATTAAACATATGAAATATGTATACAACTTCGGCAATGGTAAAGCGGATGGTAAAGCAGACATGAAAAATTTGCTAGGCGGTAAAGGTGCGAACTTAGCAGAAATGAACTTGCTTGAGATCCCAGTTCCTCCTGGTTTTACACTTACAACTGAAGTCTGTACAGAATATTATAAAAATAATAAGTCTTTCCCTGAAAGTTTAGCAAATGAAGTAAAAGACAGCATATCTGAAGTTGAGTCAATTATGGGAACCAAATTTGGAGATGCTACCAACCCCCTACTCCTTTCTGTGAGGTCAGGAGCTAGACAGTCTATGCCTGGTATGATGGAAACAGTTTTAAATATTGGACTAACGAGCAGCACAATCCCCGGACTCATTGAAAAAACAAATAATCCAAGATTTGTATATGATGCATATCGAAGACTTATAACAATGTATTCAGATGTTGTAATGGAAAAAGCTGCTGGGATTGAGCCTGCTGATGGATATGGAATAAGACAAAAATTAGAACACCATTTAGATTCATATAAAACTAAAAATGGTTTAGAAGGCGATACTGACCTTTCTGAAGATGATTGGAAAAATGTAATTGATATATTTAAAGATGAAATCAAATCTTCACTTGGGGCCGAATTTCCAGATGATGCAGAAGCTCAATTATGGGGCGGAATTGAAGCAGTTTTTAAAAGCTGGAATGGCGCTAGAGCTATCAGCTACAGAAAAATAGAAAACATTCCAGAAGAATGGGGTACTGCTGTAAATGTGCAGACTATGGTATTTGGCAATACGGGAGAAGAATCAGCAACTGGCGTAGCCTTTACTAGAAACCCAGCAACTGGTGAAAATATATTTTTTGGTGAATGGTTAACTAATGCTCAAGGAGAAGATGTTGTAGCTGGACTTCGTACCCCTAATCCACTTAATGAAGATACTAAAACAAATGACACAAGTCATCTCCCCTCTTTAGAGGACTCTATGCCAAAAATATATGATGAGCTATTTAAAATTAAAAATAAGCTTGAACAACATTACTCTGACATGCAAGATATAGAATTCACAATACAAGAAGGAAAGCTATGGATGCTTCAAACTAGAGTAGGCAAGCGAAATGGCGTTGCTGCAATAAAAATGGCAGTTGATATGCACCATGAAAATATGATTGATAAAAAGACAGCATTAATGAGAGTAAACCCAAATCAATTAGATGAATTACTCCATCCTGCTCTAGATAAAACGAGTGAAAATAATGCTACTAAGCTAACAAAAGGCCTCCCAGCTGGGCCAGGAGGTGCAAAAGGAAGAGTCGTTTTTACGGCTGATGATGCAGAATCTTGGAATGCTAAAGGCGAGAATGTTATTCTTGTAAGAGAAGAGACATCTCCTGAAGATGTTCATGGGATGCATGCTGCAGAAGCAATTTTAACTGCTAGAGGAGGGATGACCTCGCATGCCGCTCTTGTTGCAAGAGGTTGGGGTAAATGTTGTATTGTAGGATGTAATGAATTAAATATTTCTGTAGAGAAAAAACAACTTACTGTCGGTGATGATATAATTAAAGAGGGTGATTGGATTACTATGAATGGTACACTCGGCGTAGTTTATCTAGGACAGTTAGATTTAATACCAGCTGATCCTGACAAAAATCTTGAGTATAAAGAATTAATGACTTGGGCAGATGAATTCAGAAAACTTAAGATAAGAACAAATGCTGAAAGTCCGGATGATGCAAAACAAGCAATTAAATTTGGAGCAGAGGGAATAGGATTATGCAGAACGGAGCATATGTTTTTTGATGAAACAAGAATTCTTGCTATGAGAAAAATGATCCTTTCTGATAATGATGATGATAGAAGAGAAGCTGTAATGGGTCTTCTTCCTTTCCAAAAGGAAGATTTCAAAGAGACTCTTAGGGCAATGGAGGGGAAACCAGTAACCATCAGATTACTGGACCCACCGCTTCACGAGTTCATTACTTTAGAAGATGATCAAATCAATGACCTTGCCAAAAATATTGGCATAGATAGTTCAGTAGTTAGTCAACGAATAGCAAGTCTTCATGAGTTAAACCCAATGCTAGGGCACCGTGGGTGTAGACTTGGAATTGCATATCCTGAAATAACGGAGATGCAAGCAAGTGCAATATTAGAAGCAACTGCTGAATTAATTAAAGATAGCTTAAATGTTTTCCCAGAGATAATGATACCTTTAGTTGGAACTGTAACAGAATATATTGATCAAGAAAAAATTGTTCGGAAAGTAGCTAAGAAAGTAGAAGACAAATATAGCATTAAACTAAACTACTTGGTTGGGACAATGATTGAATTACCAAGAGCATGCTTAACTGCAGATGAAATTGCAGAACACGCAGAGTTTTTTAGCTTCGGGACAAATGATTTAACACAAACTACTTATGGGTTTAGTAGAGATGATATTGGCTCGTTTTTACCACAATACTTAGATCGCAATATACTTCCAGGTGATCCTTTCCAAAGTCTAGATGTAAAGGGCGTTGGGAAGCTAGTGACTATGGCAGTTGAATATGGTAGAAAAGTAAATCCTTCAATTAAAATAGGAATATGTGGTGAGCATGGAGGAGATCCTGATTCAATCCACTTCTGTAGAAATAATGGATTGGACTATGTTAGCTGTTCTCCTTACAGAGTACCTATCGCGAGATTATCAGCAGCTCAAGCTGAATTAGTTTAGATTAATAAAAAAAGCCCTGAATATTTAATCAGGGCTTTTTAAAAAAATATATTAGAGAATTATATTATTCAATCATTTCTCCACCACCCATCATATCAGCTAAATTAAACGCACCTTCTTTCTCCATCTCTTTAGCTTGCGATACAATTATCTTTCTAGCATCATCAACTTCTCTTTTAGGCTTTGGCCCTTCTACAGGCTCATACATAGCTTGTTTCTTTTGAGGCAAGTTACCAATAACTCTATCAACTATTTCTTGATCAATACCTTTCATAGCCATGGATAGCGCATCTAACTCAACACTATTACAAAGATCTCTTAAAATTCCATCAGGAAAATTATCAAGAATATCTTCAAATGTTAGGACAAGCATTTTTACATCTTTATATAACTCTGGGTTCTCATTTTGAAGAGTTTGCATATACCTCTCAGCTTCATCTGCATCCATCTCTCCTATTAAATCTGCTATTTCTTTAGCGCCGCCTCTTGAAAACTCTACTGGTTTTGGTAAATAGGAGGCTTTTTCTTTTAATTTTCCAGCCACTTCAACAATCGCCTCTAAAGGCACATCTTGTAAACTACCAAGCTCTATTAAAACCTTACCCTTTTCTTCAGGCTTCATACGCTCTAAGATTGACATTCTTTTTGATGAATCTAACTGAGCTAGTGCAATAGCAATAACAGGAACATCTTCATTTGCTAATAAAGCAATAAGCTGTTCATCTGTCATTTGAGATAAAAACTCAAATGGTTTAATTGGCCCATCATCTTCTTCACCATCACCCTCCTCAGAAAACTGTTCACTTAAGAAGCCAAAATAAAATTCTTCCATTATACGTCTTTTAAGTGTGAATGAAACACTATCCATCTCGCGAATAGTTGCACGAATCTTCCTAACCTCTGTGCGAGTCAATCCTTTAATAAGAGACATCGCAAGACTCTCTCCTAAAACTGAAAAAAGAATCGCAACTTTATGAAGCCCTGAAAGGCGGTTATAATCTGTAATCATATCTTAACCTCTAATCCTTACTTTTCTTTCTCTTCAGTGTCGCCACTGTCTGAATCGGAAGCAGCTTCCTGTTCAGGCTCTGCTGGAGGTGTAGGTTCTGGCTGTTCCAACCACTCCTTAACAATCGTTGTTGTCCTGTCTGGTTGACCGACACTCATTGATACTACAGATTTTCGAATATCATTTATTTCACTACGAACTACATCAGGATCATCATCGCTAGATGGCAGAGTACTTTCTTTTGAAGAATCACCTTCAGTAGAGCTCTCTACTTCTGATTGAGAAGACTGCTCAGGCTGAGGTGCAGGTGGCGTAACTACAGGCTCCTCAGACTGAGGCTTTGATGCTGGTTCTTGATTTTTTTGAGTTTCCTCAGAATTTTTCTCTTTATTTGAAGGCCCTCTTTTTCTTCTCCTTGGTTTACGTGGAGGAGGAGGCATCATCCATGGAGGGACAGGAGCTTGTCTGTTGTTATTTCGTAATAGAATAAAAACTAAAGCTGCTATTAAAAAGAAAACAATAACACCAAGAACAATTAAAATGATGAAAGTATTTCCACTTTCTTTTTCCATATCTTGATGTAATCTATCTAATTCTTCTTGAACGCTATCAAGCTCACGAATTTTATCCGCAATTTCTTTTTCTCTTTCTTCTTTCTGCCTCTCTCTATCTGCCAT
>Ga0208410_1001919_pt1 | contig 10242 bp, 10 predicted proteins | sample ETN02SmetaG_3_FD_185787 | JGI IMG/M metagenome (GOLD analysis project Ga0208410, IMG submission 185787) | Marine microbial and viral communities from oxygen minimum zone, Eastern Pacific Ocean - ETNP2014F10-02SV257 (SPAdes) (version 2) | ecosystem: Environmental > Aquatic > Marine > Oceanic ... | reverse complement strand
CCAAGACAAAGACAATTATTCAAAAACATTATTTGCTTAGGCGCTTTATCTGTTCTTTTTAAAATAGATATTTCTGTTTTAAAGGGTTTGATAAAAGAAGAGTTTCAGAAAAAGCCTAAATTAATTGAACCAAATTTACATGCACTTGGTTTAGGCCGAAAATATGCTCAAGAAAATTTATCTTCTGATTTTGGTTTGCAATTAAAATTGATGCATCAAAAAAGCAAGAAGATTATGATACAAGGCAATGAAGCTTCTGGCCTTGGCTGCATATTTGGAGGCGCTACAGTTGCTTCATGGTATCCTATTACTCCATCAACATCATTAGCTGAGGCCTTTGAAAAATACCTTCATATGTTTAGATCTGATTCAAAAGGCAATATTAAAGGTGCTGTTGTTCAGGCTGAAGATGAGCTATCGGCAATAGGTATGGCTATAGGAGCTAATTGGAATGGCGCAAGGGCATTTACTGCTACATCAGGACCAGGCGTATCCCTTATGTCTGAATTTCTTGGTCTAGCATATTTTGCTGAAATACCTCTTGTTCTTTTTAATATTCAAAGAGGAGGACCATCTACTGGTATGCCAACTAGAACGCAACAGTCAGATATTTTATCTTCAGCTTATGCTTCTCATGGCGATACTAAACAAATACTCCTTTTTCCTTCTGATCCTAAAGAATGCTTTGAAATGTCTGTCGATGCCTTTGATATAGCGGAAAGACTTCAAACTCCTGTAATATTTATGAGTGATCTGGATATTGGTATGAATGACTGGGTGGTTGATGAATTGGATTATAATGATAAACATAATTTTGATAGAGGTAAGGTATTGTCAGCTAGAGACCTTGATTCAATTGAAATGTGGGGAAGATATTTAGATATTGATGGTGATGGAATTCCATATAGAACTATTCCAGGGACACATCCAAGCAAAGGATCCTTTTTTACAAGAGGTACTTCGCATGATGCTTTTGCTGGATATACTGAAGATGGAAGAATTAATGCTGAAAATCTTTTAAGGATTACAAAAAAATTCGATAAATCCACAAGATATTTACCTAAATCAATTAGAAGAAATGCAAAAAATAAAACTGATGTTGGATTAATTTATTTTGGTTCTACTGCCCCTGCAGTAGACGAAGCAATAGATTATTTAAGTGAGGAAGGATACAGCATAAATAAAATAAGAATTCGCTCCTTCCCATTTGATAAAACACTTGAAAAGTTTATTAGCGAGAATGATCACTTATTTATTCTTGAACAAAATAGAGACGCACAAATGAAATTTTTAATTTCAAATGAGCTAGAAATAGATATAAATCAATTTGTTTCCATTTTAAATTTTGATGGAAGTCCATTAACTGCAAAGTTTATTGTTGATGAATTTAAATCAAAAGTTAAGGACAATAAAAAAATTATAGCAAAAGTTAAAAAATCAAAAACAGCGGCATAAAAAATGAGTTTCATAAAAAAACCAATAGCTAGACACCCTAATTTACCAAAAAATAAACTTGGTTTAACAAGAAGGGATTATGAGGGAGCTCTATCTACTTTATGTGCAGGATGTGGTCATGACTCAGTATCCTCTGCTATTATTGAAGCATGTTTTCAATTATCTATACCTGCTCATAGGTTAGCAAAGCTCTCTGGTATCGGATGTTCGTCAAAAACACCTACATATTTCTTAAATAAATCTCATGGATTTAACTCTGTGCATGGAAGAATGCCATCAGTTGCTACTGGAGCTAATCTAGCTAATAGAGATTTATACTATCTAGGTGTATCTGGCGATGGTGATACGGCATCAATAGGATTGGGTCAATTTTGCCATATAATGCGTAGACGATTAAATATGGTTTATATATGTGAAAACAATGGAACATATGGTTTAACTAAGGGTCAATTTTCAGCGACTAATGACAAAGAATCAAAGAGTAGAAAAGGCGTAGATAATATGTTTGAGTCAATTGATCTAGCTGCTCTTGCTATTCAATTAGGAGCAGGATTTGTTGCACGTAGTTTTTCTGGAGATAAAGATCAATTGATACCTTTAATCAGAGCAGCACTTAGTTATAAAGGTTTTGCATTTATAGATGTAATTTCACCTTGTGTTACATTTAATAATCATACTCAATCAACTAAGAGTTATGAATATTTTAGAGAGCATAATGAAGCTGTTGGATTCCTTGATGTTATTCCAGAAAATGAAGAAATTTCTGTTAACTATAAAGAGGGGAAATCAATTGAAGTTAATGTTCACGATGGATCGAAGATGATACTTCATAAATTGAACAAAAGTTATGATCCAGGTAGCAGAAGAAAAGCAATTGGTAAAATTAATGACTCACGTGACAAAGGAGAAATTATTACCGGATTAATATATTTAGATCAAAACGAAGAAGACCTTCATGATACCCTTCATACAACTGAAAAGCCTTTGAACCAACTTAATAAAAAGGATCTTTCTCCAGGTCTTAAAAAACTTCGCCAAGTTAATAAAAGCTTTTCTTAACCTGCTTTCGTATCTACTTTTTCATTCCAATCTTGTTGGCTAATCCATTCACTAAAAGGTGTAAGTTCAATTGGTATTTCTTTTAAGACAGGAGCCATATCAACTTTGAAAGGCTTATGATCAGATACATTATTAAATTTATAAAAGTCTGACATACTTTCAATAAAAGCATCTCTATTTTCAGAACGACCACCTCTCATATCTTCATCAATATCTGCAAAAAAGATATCATAAAGTCTATTAGAGAAATCAACTAAACCTAACTCTTCATATTTGATTGGCTTCCCAAAGTGACCTGATAGAAGATCTGCAACTCTTGGAGGAGTAAATACTTCTGGCCCACCAATATTTATATTTCTACCAATTAAGTCATCTCTATCAATGGCGGCAATCATAAATTTTGCTACATCATCAAGACATATCCAACTTGCTTCAAGATTAGGATTGTGAGGATATGTATATAAGTTGTTATTCATTATATCTTCTCTAGCCCAATCAGTTAAAAGATTATCCATAAATAGAACTGGTTGAAATGTGGTGGTTTGGACTCCAGCTTGTTTTAAAGTATTAATCATTAATTTAACGCTATCGTAGCCAGCTTGACCTACATCGCCTAATTCCTCTGGAGGACCCCAACAGCAAGTATTATAAATAAGTCTTCTTACATTAGCTCTTTTTGCTGCAGAACCTACTGTGGCTGCGAAATCAAGAGCTTTATGTGACTCTTCAAATGAAGGTCTAGTATAGAATACTGAATCAGCTCCTAAACATGCTTCATAAACTGAATCCGGATCATTGTAATCAGCGCTAACCACTTCAATATCATCAAATTGACTTAATCTTTCAGGATTTCTGGTTGTTCCTCTTACTTCATATCCAGCTTTTTTAAGTTGTCGTACCTGGGCTAGACCGGGCCTTCCACTTGCGCTTAATACAGTAACTAATGTCATAATTTCCTCCTAACCAATTTCTGAAATATGCCTTACAGGATTATTACCATCCCATTCTAAGGACGCTTTGTAAATATATGAATAAAAATTTTTTAATGAATCATTGTTTTCATAAATTTCATAAAAATGGCCAATTTCTTTTCCTGGATCAAACCAAGAAAATCTCATTCCATTCCTATCACCGGCTCTAGCAAAAAGAACTTCATTACAATCCTGATTTTTTAAATTTTTGCTTTCTTGAGCAAAGTCTTCAGCAATCCAAGCAACATGATGAATTCCATTATTATATGAATTTACTCTTGAGTGATCGCTGATAAGTTCGATCATAAAGTTTTCTTTCCACCCATAAGCAGATGAGTGATCAAATTTTTTTTCAATACCATTAATTCGAGATTCAAAAACCTCTATGTGTTCATTAAAATAAAAAGGCCCAATATTAAATCTTTTTGACCATTTTTCTGCTTCTGTGACAATATCTTCCACCCCATAAGCGATTTGTATAATAGGTTTTTTTGAATTGAACATGATACTAGGTCTTTTCTAAAAACTTTTTGACCGCTTCTTTGTGTTCTTCAGTTTTCCAGCATTCCCTTAATAATGCACTTTCACGTTCCTGTGCTTTTTCTAAATCAACCTCACTTCCATTAAGGCTTAAAAGTTCTTTGACCATTTTTAACTGAGGTTTAGGATTAGCCCCTATTTCATCAGCTTTACTTATTGCCTCTAATAAAAGTTCATCTTCTGATGTTATAAAATCAATTAAATTAGATTCTTTGGCTTCCTCAGCTTTTATCAATCTACCAGATAAACACATTTCACTAGCCTTACCAAAACCCATTCTTTGAACTAAAAAATGACTACTTGCTAATTCAGGAACTAACCCCATTTGAATAAAGAACATCCCAAACTTTGCTTTTTCAGATGCTATAATAATATCAAATGGTAACACCATTGTAATTCCTATGCCAACAGCGGCACCATTCACTGCAGCAATCATTGGTTTTGACTCCCTAATTAATTTGACCCAATTTACATGCTTGGGCATACCGCCGCTACCCGATTGAGTATCATTGCCTGGGTCTTTTCCATCTATTCTTGTCTGAAAAGTTTCTTCAATATCTGCACCTGCACAGAAACCTTTTCCTGCGCCTGTCATAACTATTGCTCCAACTGAATTATCTTTATTAGCTTCATTTATAGCTGAAGCAAGTTCTTCAGCCATAAAAGGAGTCCAAGCATTCAATTTCTCAGGTCTATTTAATGTAATTAAAGCTGAATTATTTTTCTTTTCATATAATATTGTTTCAAAGTTCATAGTTTTTCCTTTCAATATTAAAGTGGTGGATTTTTTTTAAATGTTGGTAGGTTTTTATCTACTGGATCCCAATGATTTGCAGTATCGCTCCAAAAACTTGATTCAATTTTAAGCCAAGAAGAATCATCTAAACTTCCAGCTTTTATAAATTTGACATCAGGTTGTTCTGAAACATAACTGATTATAGGTGAACCACAATTAGGGCAAAAACCTCTATTTACATTAGACCCCTCATAACCAATTACAGAATAGACTTTGTAATCGTCGTTTATTTTTAAACTTTCTGAAGGAATATAAATAATTGTAGCCTTTCCGCTTCCTGTTGCTTTTTGACAATCTTTGCAATGGCAATTTCCCGCTGAAATTATATCTTCTTGTTTAAATTCGTATCTAATCTTACCGCATAAACAACCGCCTTTTATCATTTTCTCTCCATACATAGATTTATTTTTGCTAAATCATATTTTACTACACGATAATTTTATAATACATTCAATATATTTTTAGGGGCTAGATGTGAATCAAGAACAAATTGATCAACTCAAAGAGCTAATAGATTATGAAAGAAAAAGAAAATCTCCTCCAAAGGATTTTCCCAAGCTTCCTGACCTACCTGGCAAACGCTATACAGACAAAGAGTTTTTTGATCTTGAAAAGGAATACTTATGGAAACAGAGCTGGTTACTTGCTGGTCATCTTGAAGAGATTCCTGAAGTTGGAAGTTACAAATTATGGGATAAGGCAGGACAGCCTGTTATCTTGGTAAGAAAAAGTAAAGAAAATGTAACTGCTTTTTATAATATGTGTAGACATCGAGGTGCAGCAATAGTTTTAGATGAGTTTGGTCAATCAGATAAATTAGTTTGCGGTTATCATGGTTGGACATATGATCATGACGGGAATTTGATTGGAAAAAGAGATCCAAAAGATTTTGTTGATTTTGATGATTCATGCAGAAGTTTGCATAAGGTTAAGGTTGAACTTTTAGGAAATTTAATTTTTGTAAATTTTGATTTAGATGCAGAAAGCCTAAAAGATAATCTTGGAGTAATATATGATGAAGTTCAAGAATTTCAATTTGAGAATTTAAGTCTCATTGATCACTATACTTATAAATTAAAATGTAATTGGAAAATTGCTTTGGAAGCAAATATGGAAGTTTATCATGTTAAGTCTATACATCCTGAAACTGTTCACACGGGTTTAGATTATACTGGAAATGTAAACACATTTTATCCAAATGGACACGGTAGGATGGTTGCTCCAAGCAGAACCTTTCCTGATCTTCCTGAGGTTGCTTTAAAAGCTAATCCTGATGCCCTTAAACAAACTAATGGTAAAAATGGTAAACCATCAAAATATTATAAAAACCAAACTTATAAAGTTGAAGATAATAGACCAGAAATTGAAACATGTGGTTATATTGCAAGAACATGTACTCAATCCTATAATTTAGTTCCTAATTTTGTATCTCCTATGTCGGAAAAAGGTTTTCCAATCTTATTGTGGTGGCCTACAGCCATTGATGAATGCATTTTTGAAGTTTTTTGGGTAGCTCCGCATTGGGGAAAAGGAAAAAGACCAGAAATTTGGGATATTGCAATTGACGGATTCAATAAAGTTCTAGATGAAGATCTTCACTTTGGTGGTTGGATCCAAAAGGCAGTTGATTCATATGTTTTTGATGGCGTCCCTTTGAGTTATCAAGAAGCAAGGATTTATCATTGGCATGAGCAGGTAGATAAGATAATTGGCTTAAATAGAATTCCTAATGATCTCAAAGTTGAACCTAAAATAAATGAAGAATGGACTCACCCAAACGATAATAAAAAAAGGCTTGAAGAATATCGTAATTTTAAAAATTCTTAAGCTTTATCTTTCAAATCGCTATCTATTAATACAGCTATAAGCAATGCTGGCTCATTACCATTATTAACCCATGCATGATTAGTGCCTCTTTGTACAACAACATTAAATGGTTTTAGCCTAACTTCATCTTCGTCAAGTAATAAAGTAACATCGCCGTTTAGCAAAATTATGTAATCAATAGTTTTTGTTTTATGCATTGAAGGGTGTCTTGATGTATCAACTCTTTCATGAGCTGCGCCCATTAATTCAAATGCTCTAGCTGTAGCTTCTTCTAGCTTCTCTCTTGGTATGTCTTCAGGTGTCGGTTTGATTGCAAAATATCGAAATTTTGTACCATTCTTAGGGGGTGATAAAATAACATCAATATCAGCTCTATCTTTATTATCTAAAGTATTGATTTGCTCTCCATCAGTATTCCAGATCTCAAATAAGCCTCCAACATCCTCACCTAATACTCTAGCAGGCGGACCATCAATAGAAATTACCGATCTTCCATCCTCATTATGACCAGTAATAATTCTCCTTAGATTTTCCATTTTTTTCTCCCTTTCTAATCATTAGAATTTTAAGTAAAAAACATGATTTAGGAAATAAAATATTGGACTTTGGATCAAAAATAAAAGTTATCCACAATATTATGCATAGAAAACCTTTTTTTATGATTAATGTGTGTAACTTATAGGTAAAATGCTAAAGAAACTAGTTGATAATGATTCTCAATAATGTAATTTTTTTTCTTAGGTTTTTAAATAAAGGAGCTATCAATGAAAAAATATTTATATTCAGTTTTATTTTCTTTTGCTTTGATTTCTGTTTCTAATTCTGTATTTGCTGATGATCATTATGAAGAACTTCCAAATGTTTCTAATGTTCAAGTTAATGTATGCAAACTTAAAGAGGGAGTATCATTAAAAGAATATAACTCTGTTACAGAAGATTATGTAAAATGGTCAAAAAAGAATAATGTTGAAACATTCTATGTTCGTCACTTTCCATTATTTTCTCATGCTACAGCCGGGAAACCATTAACATATGATTTTCTAGAGATATTAGGTTCTGCTCACGAAACTTCAGGAGAGGCTTGGGATTTATGGCTAAACTCTAAAGAAGGCCAAAAACTAAATGCACAATGGCAAGCTGCAGCTGATTGTTATCCTAAGATGGGAACCGGAGTTACTTTATGGTCAAATGAAGATGCTTTAGCTAAAGCTGACGAAAGAGTTGCAACATGGAATTGGTGTACTCTCAATGATAATGTTAGTGCCGAAGAAGTTGTACAAAAACATGCTGAAATGGCCAAAAATCTTGAGGGCAATGATCAAGGTATCATAGGGTGGGCTGCTATTATTCCTCGACTTGGAGGCGCAAGTGCACCAGGACAATTTGCTCATATTATAATTTTTCCTGATAATAAAGCCTCAATGAAGCATCAAAAAACAATCGCTCAAGGTGGTTGGAAACATTACCGTGATTACGAAAAACAGTATGCTACTTGTAGAGGTGAAGAACTATATGATGTACAAGTCCTCAATAGATTACCTCAATAATAAAAGGAAAAATAATGAAAAAAAATATATTATTATCTAGTTTAGTTTTTGCATTTTTCTTAATTGTTAATCCTATTCATGCTCAGGATAATAGACTTGGAGCTGGGATTACATCTGATTCTGCTTTTGCTATTCAAGCAAATATTTGCAGATTAAATGAAGGTATTTCTATGGAGCGATATGAAGCTCTTAATGAAAGATACTTTAATTGGGCTAAAAAGAATGATGTAGAAACATTTCTTGCTCTTCAAACTCCTCATTTTCAACATGGTGATTTTAACAATCCACCATCTTATGATTTTGTAGAATTTATGGCCGCACCTTTCGAAACACATGGAAAAGGTTGGGATAAATTAACTGAAACAAAAGAGGGTCAAGACATACTTAATGAGTGGAGTGAGGTTTCTACATGTTACATGAAGATGAATTCTGCTTACTTTAATTATGCAAATGAAGAAGCTTTAAATGAAGGCGACAGTCGATATGCAGAATGGAATTGGTGTAGTATTCGTGATGGCAAAAACGCAGATGACTTGATAGCTTTTCATAATAAGGCTGCTGCAAGAATGGAAGAAAATCCAAATGGTGCAATTGGTTGGTTAACAATGGTTCCACTACTTGGAGGAGCTAATTATCCAACTTTTGCACATGTTGTCTTATTTCCTGATATGGAATCAGTAATGCAATCTAAAAAAGTTGAAGCTGCAGAGGGAGGTTGGAGATTTCGAGATGAATATGAAACTGAATATGCTGAATGCAGTGATCCAATGCTAATGCACGAAAAAGTTTATAACAGACCAAGATAATTAATAAAGGAGATAAAAATGAATAAATATTTATTTGGTATTTTTGCAATAATTTTAACTTTTGCTGGAAAATCTTTTGCAGCACCGTTAGATGCTTATTATTGCTTTTCAACACAAGACCCACAAGCTGTCGTAGCTAAATTTGATAGCTATTTAACAAGTGATGCTGCTAAAGGTCTTCCAACAGTTAGATTATGGGCAATGTTACTAAATGGTGAAGCCCATGAAACTCACTGTGTAGTTTTTGAAAACCCTAATGGTGGCTCATTTGCAAATTCTGGTGCAATATTTAATGCTCCTGAAGGACAAGCATTCCTTAAAGATTTATCTACTATTATTGAAGATGGACTAGAAGGTGGTGGTACACCTATCTTAAACTTTGGGGAAGCTGATTTTGACAAAAATCCATTCCTTGTTCTTTATAATTTGAGAGTTAAAAATGCAAAAAAATATGCAGAATTGTGGACTGAGCTAATGAGCTCAAATGATCTTCCTGGATCGGCGACTCTTTTCCAAGATACTTTTAATGGATTAGATGGAAGAACACATTATATTGGGATGTCCGGCCCATCAGTTGATGCTCTTAGAGATGCTATCGCAGAATCTTTGGGTTCGAAAGATGGTGAGAATTTCCAAAAGAAAGCATCTGGAATCAGAAAAGTTTTAAGCACTTATTTAATGTTACATGTAAAAAGTTGGAATGAATAATTTGCTTTTATAAAGTTTTTTATTTTAAATGAAACCCCGTGTTTATCGCGGGGTTTTTTTTGGAGATTTAGTTGAGCAATTCTACAGCATGGCCAAAACCAATTTATGCTTGGTTTTTTACTTCAATTCTTTTATTTGCCTACATAATTTCATTTATTGATAGGCAAATGATCAACTATCTTGTTGTTCCAATAAAAGAAGATATGGGTCTAACGGATTTTGAGATCTCATTTATACAGGGGTGGGGTTTTGTGCTAGCCTATATTATTTTCAGTATTCCTTTTGGAAGAATTGTTGACAAGGTAAACCGCGTAAGAGTTTTGATCGGTGGTATAGTTATCTGGAGCGTCGCAACTGCTGCTTGTGGATTTTCAAAAAATTCATGGCAATTAGTTTTATCTAGATCTGGTGTCGGTGCGGGAGAAGCTGCTCTAACTCCAGCGTCTTGGTCAATTATATCAGATCTTTTTCCAGTCGAAAAAAGAAGCTTTCCAATGAGTATATATCTAATGGGTCCTTATATTGGCCAAGGC
>Ga0208410_1001918_pt1 | contig 10245 bp, 15 predicted proteins | sample ETN02SmetaG_3_FD_185787 | JGI IMG/M metagenome (GOLD analysis project Ga0208410, IMG submission 185787) | Marine microbial and viral communities from oxygen minimum zone, Eastern Pacific Ocean - ETNP2014F10-02SV257 (SPAdes) (version 2) | ecosystem: Environmental > Aquatic > Marine > Oceanic ... | reverse complement strand
CCGAAACCAAGGGCTGGCATGACAAACATACAACACATTACCACAATTACGAGTAATATAATTACACCCGTACTGTTGGAACCTCCTCTTGGTGGAGGATAATACATTATTATTAATTTAACCATATATTTTATTTTTCAAACATGTTTATCTTGAATTTTTAAATAAAAATGTTTGATTTTTTTTAATCATCTAACCATAAATTTTCACAATTTATTGATCTTTTATGTGTTCCAGGTTCCCATTTATGTGCGCATTCCAAACAGTGTTTGTAATCAGTAATCCCGTTATTACTTCTACCACCGAACATTTCACTGGAACATATTTTAGTATCCTTAAGCATGTACCCACTAAAATCGTGTTTAGCTGAACTCATATCTGGTCCTTGAAACCACACTTTTATTTCATCACCACCACCTTTTTCACTAAAGAATATTTCAATAAGGTACTCTCTACCTTTCGTCATATTAAATGTTCCATCTTTCTTTACCATGCCGTGTAAACCACCGTTATCAACAACCTTTTTATTATTTACGTATAAATAACTCATATCATCGGATTCTGTCCAGAATTTGTGAGTACCCGTCTTTTTCGGCACGAAATAACCTTGCCAGCGAACAGCATAATCACACCAATTGCCATTGTTTGGTAAATTTCCACCTGTCGCCTTATGTTTACTACTAAAATCGGTAATACCTGTACCCTCATATGTCGGTTCCTTATTATTAAAATTAGATACATTGCCTAAATATGAACCTGTACTTTTACATACTTGTTTAGTTTTAAGTTTCCATCCTTGCATGTAAAACTGAGTCATCATAAATGAACGCCCGTATATATAATATTTAAAACCACCCGTTGTATCAATTTTAATATTGTAAGTGTACACTACTGGATTAGGATTACTATTATTACCTCTATTAGACGTTTCTATAATCTTCGTAACCCCATTTTCTTTTATTATCCACCCAGGTCCATATTTAGGTCGCCAATAAGATATATCTATTTCGTCGATTTGTTTATCGGATACAATGGTAAATATCTTATCACCTACATTATGACCATTTGCATTCCATGATGAATAATTATTATTATTATTAAACATATTATTAGAATTATTGTTTCTATTAGGCGGTTTATGTATAGTCGTTTGTTCTTTTGTCGCCAAAACACCGTCTAATTTTATCCATCCAATGTGTATTCCTAAAGACTGATTTTTTTTGTTCATAATAAATTCATATGAAAATGCTGGTTGGGATTGATTTTGAGAAGGAACGTAATCTTTACTCGCTTTGAATCCCGAACGAAGTTTACGTTTACCATCGCCATCCTTTTCCCATATACTATCGAGTTTAGCATCTGTACATTCTTCTACTATACGATTAGCTTCGTCAGAGTCCCATAGTCCATACGAAGTATCTCGCGTCCATACCTGGTTTGTATCTGAACATATACGTTTACACCCTTTTGCTGTATTCACATCCCCATCCACTTGATGTATCACAACACCACCGTGACCACACCAACCATCTTCACCTAGTTTAGTTTGGTTAGGTATTAAACCACCAAGTGCTTCTGCGGCCGCTTTATCCGCCTCTTCTTTTGCGATCCTCGCATTCTCTTTCTCCTGTGCGTCTACAATTGCTTGTTGTTGATCAAATAAGGATTTATAATGTTGTGGACTATCGGCTACTTTAGAATCTGTATTGGGATTGGGGTCATCGACGAATTGTAAACCTACTCTATCTGTATTTGTTTTTTTAGGCCATTGAACTTTAATAACGTGTCCATCACCACGTGAACACGCTTTACCCGTACCGAGTTGTTTTTGTGTATGCGTATGTTTCCAAAATTGACAATGATGTTTATTGGGATCGTTTTGAGGTCCACACCCAAACTTCTCTACACCTGGGGTTGATTTATCCTTCTTAACTTTTGAATATATACCCTCACAATCAGCGTTCTGCGCATTTTCCCACGCCGACATGTCCAAATCACGAAATTCAAAACTATCCAAATTTTCACTAAACTCGTCTTTTTCGAATCTGAGGATTTGTGTATTAACTTTCTTACCACCCGAAACTTCGTTATAGTATATATCGATCGTGTTATTACCAATGATATTATCACCAAAAGTTTTATTACTAAAAACGTTTAATTTAACATCCGTATCATTTTTTATATTATTCAAATCATTATTTTCAGTCCGGTGAATTTCGTTGTTATTTTTATCTTTAACAACGAGAATCCATTTATCTACTACGTCTTCGATACCCGTTTTGTTTCTCCATGAGAGATCCACACTGTCTATTATATATTCCTCAACAGTTCGTTGACGAAACCTATATAATAGAAATATGATAAATAGAATGATTAAAAGAAGAAGTATCATTTTATATATCACGAGATATTTATTGGTGGATTATATTTATTGTTCTTCAGTTTCAGTTTCGCCAGAGGAAGTTCCGTGTTTGGAAAATTCCACCGCGGCATATATAGAGATGGCAATAACAGAGGCAGTGAATGCCCAAATTGGTCCAGAGTTGTTAATCATTTTATAGTATAACCAACGAAAAAAATATTACATTAATATAAATGAGTAGTCGCCCTGTGTCTAATGTTCTTCTCGAAGCACTTTTTATTGGTTTAATGTTACAACTTTTGGTCATGGGTCTGACCAAATTTGTATATAAAGGTACGGGTATGTTAATTATTGCGGGTGCGTTAATACATTTATTGTTTGAATATTCACCCATTGGTAATATAAATGAAAAATGGTGTAAAATTATATTTAAATAGTCTAGTCTACATTAGAATTCATCTCATCTAAAAGACTATCTTTATCTCGAAGAAGTCCAATTAAATCGTCGTTTAAATCTTTTAGTTTATGTTCAATTTCCTCGTTATACCCATCAAGGTAGGATTTGTAAAATTCTCGTTCATTACCTACGTTGTGTCCTTTATCCAAAAGATTACCAATTGTATATCTCGACAATCGTATACCAAGTTCTTGTGCGCGTTTTTTCACGGCCTCTTTACGGACATTTACGGTAATTCTTTGTCTTGGTTTTGTGTTACGTATAGTTCTCTGTGTCTGTATTATTCTTTCATCCAATCTTCGTAATTCAGCTTCATCAAATTCGCGGTTTACGCTTTGTAATCTATCTATTTCATCGGACATTCTAGGTACATTGATAGGTGGTACTATTAACGAGTTCACATAATTTAACAATTGTTCTCTTTCATCCGCATCTGCTGTAAGAACAAGATCGTCATCGTCATTTTCTTCATAATATCTGTTCCTATTTCTACTTTCAGTAGCAAATGGTACTGGTGGTTCAATCGTATTATCACGCATTATTTCTCTCATAAAAAAATTTTCAATAACATCGTCTTCGGAATCGGAATCACAACTTGAATTTACATTTGAAAGAGATTCGTGTACTTTTTTCATTGAATTGCACATTTCGAGATAATGTCCTTCAGGTATTATCTCGGAATTCAAGTCAATTAAACGCATTAAATTTGTAAGTTCGTCCATCTTTAATATCTTAAAAAAATAATAATAATAAATCAACTAAGGTTTGGTATAACCACGTTTATTTCATAAAACGCGTCTATAATTCTATTATTTGCGTTCATAAACTCACAAATTCTTTCCATTTCCAACTCAAGATTATCCAATTCTACAACGTACCCATTCTGTAAACCTCTCGAGTGTTCATTAACTATACGCATATAATCCTCGAAAAACTCTCGACTATTAAGAGCGTGTCCAATACTTTGTAACTCTTCTATAGTAGTACACAGAGGTAAATTTAATGCACTACAATACGCAGTAAGTGCTTCTATTTTAAAACGAGAAGTTATACGATGTCTTATTTTTATTTGTTTGATTAATTTTTGAATTTCTTTTCGTTTTCTAACCAAAACCATACATCTTTCATATATTGAATCCATGGGATTTGTTTGTAAACTAGTAGGTAAAATACGACGACGTCTAGTTGTATTATTTCTATATACATCTCGTAATTTATTACACATGTCTAAATAATCACCTTCAGATATTTCATCCACGTGATCGTCTATAAATGTCATTATTTTCCGAAGCGCGTCATCAGACATTATTACTTATTATAAGATTTTTATTTTTTAATTGATAATAAAAGTAAAGCTTCCACAGCTTCACCTATTTCTTTATGTTTTAAACAGAAACCATTCTTACCAGCTCTACAGTAACAGTTCTCGTAAGGACAATTTGGGCGCATTTTTATTTTTTAATATTTAAATCTAATATTTAGTTTACTTAGGTTTCACTATCACTTATAATTTCACCTTCCTCAATTTCATCGTCAGTCTCTTCTTCGTTAAGATCCATTTCGTCTTCTGAATCATCTAATTCTGTAATATCATCATCTACATTTTCAGGTAATTCAGTGTAAAGTTCTGTCCAATCTACGTGTCCACGAATTTCGTAATCATCGATTAAATCATCCAAATCGAGTTTATCCATTATTTGCCAATCATCTTCCATTGTATATTTCCAATAGTGTACAGTTTCGGGTGTTATTTTATACGGGAATAATTCAACACTGACCTTTTGATTATCATCATACATTTCGTCGTTTACGAGTTCTAAACTCTTCTCGTCCATGTATATGTTATACATGTACTCCAATATACCAAGGTTTCTATCGTACTCATTTTTTTTAGGTTCGTGATAAAAAGTTATGAAATGTGCTTGTCCATAGGAAGTGTGTAATTTTTTTTTACGAATACCAATGTATGCGATATAATTATTAGTATTTTTTGGTATAAGATGCGCGGGAAATCCAAATTCGGCTTTTAAACCATAAACTTCAGATTGTGTACCGCATAAACTCGAACATAAACCACTAATATTATCCAGTTTCCAAAGCGTGGTACAGTTTTTTAATAATTCGTGTGTTAAATAAGGCATTGTATTTTGTATATGTTATTAAAACTCCTAACGTTTAAGTATGATTAAATTTTAATCACTCATTATATGTTGTACTTCAAGTTCGGGCTTAGAAGGTAAAGTTTTTGTAAGCTCATTCCATTCAAGTTTTTTGTGAGATATATTATTTTTTAAAACAAATTTATCACCGGATTCAATATCAGTAAAATATTTACTTAAATACTTAGTCCATAATTCACTGTCACCCGCAGTAATAACACGGGGAATAACAATTATATCTTTTTCTTTATCCTTAGATAATCTGTTTATGACCATATCAATAAACGGTTCGATAATACCATTACATCCCTTATTTTCGTGAAAAAATTCAATATAACGAATATCATCTCGTCCTATAAATTTACTCATACCGATATATCCAATGTAATTGAAATGTGTAGAATTGAACTTAATAGGGAAATCATGTTCGGGTTTAAGTCCCCAAATTTCCATATCCAGTTTTTTTTCGTTACCCAAAACGGTAGAAAAAAGATCGTCCAGTTCTTCTACGTGTTCAAGTCTTGTAGTATTTTTTAATAATTGATAAAAGACAGACATTTTTATTTTTATTTTGAATAATTACATAGTATCAATATCACTTAGGTCTTCGTTGTCTATTAATATTTCCTCTGCGACTATCTGATAAAAAGCCATTTTATACGCTAAAAACCCAAAAAGTGTTGCACCCATATTAAAATCAAAGGGTAAACTCGATGAATTCCACAATGATTCGGATAAAGCAAGACATGTAGGTACCAATAATCTTTTATTCAAACCTTGCGCTTTTTCAATATTATCGACGTAAGATGAAAGCGAATCTACGTATATATAAGACGCTAATGTACCAACACTCGCAGATATACCATCAACGGGTGTGTGAAAAATAAAGTGATACGTTGAAATCGCAGCTCCGTACCTTAGAGTTGTTTTTTTAATTTTAGATTTTATTTGTTCGTATTCTGTTATACCTTCTTTTCTTTTAGTTGGACACGAAATTCTAAGTGTTTTTTGAACCGGGTTTATTATATTTAACATTAATTAATATACATTACAATTTATTCATTAAGTATCTATATTATATTATACTATATCTATATCGATATTTTCATCGTTAAAATATTTTTTCTTGAAAAAACGTTCTTTTTCAATAAATTCTTCACATCTATTAATAGATTCATTTACACGATTCTGAATTTTATTTAATTCATATTCATATAAAATATTATCGTTTTCTTTTGATAATTTTCTCCATTTATCACCAAAAAGGGTCGTATATTTCAAATTACGTCTTTCGTATTCCAATTCGTTTAACATTGTTCTGTATAGAACCAAAGAATACGAATCGTACTCTTCGCGAATGAAATCTTTGTGAGAAAACTCTTCATAAGCCAGTGTTTTCATGCGTTTATAAAGTTGGTTCTGGTTATCCACATTTTCTGGTATACGTTTCGATTCTTTCTTCTGAGAATCGTGTATTTCTCTCTTGCTCGCTTCTCCTCCTCTTCTTTCGGCATCTTCCATTGGTTTATTAATACATTTCATAACTTTACGGCGATTTTTAGGTGCCAAACATACCAAAGTACGAGTATGAGTATTTGTATTTGTTATTACACTTTTCATTTTATTTAATATAATTATTTAATTCTTTATCAGTGTTTAAAAAAAATGTACGACCCAAATTTCTCTCGCATAGAACCATTTGTAGCTATTTTAATACGCATTTGTATCTCTTCAATCTCTAAATCATCTACCAATATATAAGCTGTTTTACCACCTTTCATTATAGTTATAACAGCAGTACTTGGTTTACGTTTAAAAACTATCGGGTTCTCCCCATTTTTCTCTCCATTTTCTGACCAACGTTTCGAGTCTTTTAGTTGGGAGATGTGAATCTCTTTTTTCTCTGTTTTTTCTCGGGGCTCCTGGACACACGATATTTTCGTATTCGTATTTTTGAGATTTTTCCCATATGATCCTCTGAACGTCTTCACAAAGTTCGTTTGTCGCTTGACAGAACGCGAGTTTATAATCGTCGGTGTGTAAGTGCGTGTAATCCATTTCATTTATTTGTTATTATTTTTAATTTTTTATTTATATTTGAAATACTTAGGTCTGTAATGAATGAATGTTTTGTCGTGTTTAGAATATTCTAAAATAACAATCTCACCAACATCGTTTTTTGATACAATCTTATCTCTAGAAAAGTCGGGGGCTAACATTGTATCTAAATGTTTTTTTACTTCTGTAACTGTAGGGTATAAAGATGAACAGGAATTTTCAGTTTTTAACGTGTTTGTCTTATTCCATGGTAATAAACGAGATACGCTCGAATAAAATGTAAACATGCTATTATTTACGTTTATTTTTTTATATTATAAATACAAGATGGTTTCACTCCAGGAGTTACCTAAAAAAGTACAGTACATAACAATTGATTCAAATTTTGTAACGGGTACGAATAATAAATTTACTATAGATCTTAACCTTTCATCTAATACACATGTTTCTGATATTAGTAAAGTGTGTGGTTTAAAATTAGTTGATTTTTATGTTACACAAGTTGGTAACACGGGTAATGGTACAGGTAACGGAGCTAAATACATTGATATTATATGCGATGACGTACCTAAAGTTGCGCAGATTTTAGATGAACGTAAGGGACAAGTATTCGCGAGAATAGCTTTAGAAAGAGATTTTGACGGTTCTAACAATTATAAAAAACATGATAAACACTGGAGAAGTTTTAGTAGAGAAACAAATTTATTCAATCCTATATCTATACAAAAACTAGATTTTGAAATATACGAATTACAAGGTGATAATACATACGATCAGTTACAGTCGGACGCTGAATGGTTTATGACGTTAGAAGTTACATCTATAGACGTAAAAGAAAAACCTATAAATAGAGAAGTCCAGATTTTAGAAGCTTTACATAAACTTATCGGGAAGATTGAAGATCTTAACGTAAACGTTAAAAAACTTCCAGATAAGGAGGATATCGATAGAATGGAAAAAGAAAAAAAGAAAAAATATCCACTTTATTACCTTTTTTTAGTAATTCTATTAATAGGTGGTGGATTTTATTTAATAAACCGTAAAAGCACGAATATTCCTCCTCCGGTACATATGCCTATGCAAACAAGGTTTTAACTTATTATTAAGCCTTTTTAGCTGGAGCCTTTTTAGCTGGAGCCTTTTTTGTTGGAGAAACAATCTTCTTAGCGGCTGGTTTAGCGGCTGGTTTAGCGGCTGGTGCTGGTGTTGGCGCTGGTGCTGGTGTTGGTGCTGGTGCTGGTGTTGGTGCTGGTGCTGGTTTAGTAACTGGTACGGCCTTAGGTGGTTCAATATGATCAGCAATATCTTTAATAATGCTATAAATTTCTTCAGTGCGAATTTTAGATCTCGCAAGTTCAATTCTAATTTTTTCTCTAACAGAGTCCATCGTGTAATATATATAAAAGAAAGATAATCTTTATACTAAATGTTATTCATTGGTCCAACTCTCCTGAGTGGAATTGGACAACACTGTAAAAAATATATGGACCTTTTTCCCGAACCTGGATACACTAAGTATATAGAAATAAACCAGGAAATACCCGAATCAGATAGTGCTTTTATATTTGCGCTTCCTGTAAAATACTGGTTAGATAGAATACCCGAAATTAAAAAGAAGATAAAAAATGTTACGTGTATGACCGTATGCGAAACCGAAACAGTTCATGAAGATTATGGTAAACTTTTTGATTTATTCGATAAAATTGCTGTACCAAGTGAATACTGTAAAAAAGTATTTAAACGACAATTCCCGACTAAACATTTTTATGTCTTACACGCGCACATACCCGATAAAAGACCTTACACGTTTTATCATATAGGTAACGTGTATGATCCACGTAAAAATTTCAATAAAATATTAGAATGTTTCATTCGGTTAAATAAACCCGATGCGCGATTAATTGTTAAAGCAACGTGTAAACAACCAGTTAATATAAATATACCAAATGTTACAATAATTAACGATCTTTTACCTGATGAATATATGGAAGATATACATAATAAATCAGATTGTTACGTAAGTTTTTCATCGTCTGAAGGTGTAGGTATGGGTGCTGTGGAAGCAGCGGTAAGAAATAAACCAGTGATTATAACAGATTATGGAGGCGCAACTGAATATATAGAAACACCTTACGTAATAAAATGCGAACTTCAAAAGTTACCAAGAGATGATTTTTTATACAAAGCTGGTATGGAATGGGGTAAACCTGATGTAAACCAACTCATGGAATTTATGAAAGATGCATATAACAAGAAGTTAAGGTATATGGATCATCCAAAAACAAGAATGTTAACGGGTAAGGAAAATGTTTTACAAGAATTCGTCGTTAATATAATTCGTAGCGAGAACAATGATACCAGTTAAAATGGTACCAGATGTAAGCGAACCTCTTTGTGCGATAAGCATTGCAACTATATCATCTATCAATTTAATATTAGTTGGTTTTTTAAAGAGTTCTGGTATAAGCTGAGAAAGTGCGAGATAAAGTGCCATTGCTATTATAACAGGCCTGAGTGTTTCCTGATCTAACATTTTACTATTACAATATATTTAAATTTTAGGTTTGTGTTTTTTACAATAATTTCCACAAGATGCTTTAAAATTACACCTTTTACCACTCATTGTAACAGCAACACATATATTAGTTTTTGTTCTATTTTCTATTTTCTTTTCGGGAACAGTTTCAATAAATTTGATTTTATATTTCTCCCTTTTATCATCGTACTGTTTGCGAGACTCTCTGAGTTTATGAATACTTCTCGCAAACCGTTCACATTTCTCATCTTGATTTTCATATAAACCCCTGGCAATGTCTAAATCTTTTTGTTCATATAACGTGTTCATTTTGATTTCTTATTTGGGTTTGATTCCTAATATATTTTATATATTTGACGACTGAGGTTATAAAAATACATATAATTATACCATTACATATAACATAATACCAAATATATTCATAAAGACCTAAAAATGTTGTTAATAACATGGCAAACATAACATAAATAGTATATGCTAAAATACCATACATACTGTTATTTTCTATACTATGTAATGGTAATACACACGCCAGGCAATTAAGTATAGTTAAGAGATTATCATACAAAATTGTATAATGTATACTTAATGCAACTAAAAATACATTTAACCAAGTTATCATGACCGAATTAAACAATTTATACTCGGGTTCTTGTTGTTGAACTTGTCGAGT
>Ga0208410_1001914_pt1 | contig 10255 bp, 7 predicted proteins | sample ETN02SmetaG_3_FD_185787 | JGI IMG/M metagenome (GOLD analysis project Ga0208410, IMG submission 185787) | Marine microbial and viral communities from oxygen minimum zone, Eastern Pacific Ocean - ETNP2014F10-02SV257 (SPAdes) (version 2) | ecosystem: Environmental > Aquatic > Marine > Oceanic ... | reverse complement strand
AAGACCCCATAATGTCTCCATCATGGTCGCCGGATAGCAGGCTTCTCTCATATGTTTCTTTCGAAGGAAACATGTCATCTATTTTTGTTCAAAACTTAAGAACCGGTAATAGAAGAAAAATTTCTGAATTGCCAGGCATAAATGGCTCACCAGCTTTCTCACCAGATGGTCGACAGTTAGTTCTCACACTAGGTGGATCTGATGGTAATCTTGATATCCATATACTGGATATAGCTTCAAGAAAATTGAGAAGGCTAACTTATAATCGTGCTATCGATACAGAAGCCACTTGGGCACCCAATGGAGAGGAAATTTATTTTACATCTGATCGTGGAGGGTCACCCCAGATATACAAGATGAAGGTTAATGCAGATAGAGCCACCAGAGTAACTTTTGAAGGTAGCTATAATGCCAGACCAAGATTATCACCTGATGGAAATAAACTTGCCATGGTGCATCAATATCGAGGTGACTATAGAATCGCAATTCTTGATATTAAAGAGGAAAACTTCCTGATATTATCATCAGGTAAGCAAGATGAATCGCCAAGTTTTGCGCCAAATAGCGACACACTGATTTATGCGACAAAATTAAGGGGTAACGGGGTGCTTGAGACTGTTACTGCGGACGGTTTGGTTAGGCAAAGAATGGCGCCTAAATTGGGCGACATAAGGGAGCCAGTTTGGTCACCATTTTTAAAATTATAATTATGTGTTAAATTATAGGTATATTAAGTTGAAAAAAGTGATTAGGGAGTAAAAAATGAATTGGTTTAAGTGGTTAACAGTAAGTACTTTAATATTTTTCGTCTCAGGCTGTACATTGTATTCAGGTGCTGGTCCAGCAGGCTCATCGTCTATGTCATCTGCAGATGGCAATGATCCATCCTCTTATGGAATGGGTACGGATGGTGATGATTCAATGGAAAGAATTGGCGACGATAGTTTTGCCGAGCCATTAGACACTATTATTTACTTTGATTTTGACCGTTCTGATTTGCGCCTAGAATACGATGATCTGGTGTCAGCATACGCACAGAGATTAAATGCAAATACACTGGCTACGGTCAGACTTGAAGGTCATGCTGATGAGAGAGGTTCACGTGAATACAACATTGGGCTCGGAGAAAGAAGAGCACAAGCCGTAAGAAGAGCTATGATGCTTAATGGTGTTTCAGCAAATCAAATCACAACTGTGAGTTATGGTGAAGAAAGACCGATGGCATTTGGAAGCAACGAGAGTTCTTATCAGCAAAATCGTCGTGTTGAGATCGTTGTTATAAATTAAAATACCAATGAGCTTTAAATTCAGGTATATCAGCATAGTATCATTTGCTGTGCTTACATATGGATGTGCGCAAGCGCCTGTTAATGGTGCATATCAAAACTCGCAATCTTCAATGCAAAATCCTCCCATGAGATCCAATGAACAAGGAATCATGGAGATTGTTCGTCAGCTAGATGATTTGCAAAGACAAGTCGCACAAATGCAGGGTTCTTTGGAAGACTTAGATTATAAATCTCAATCTACTCAGGATCGACAGCGTTCACTTTATATAGATTTAGATGATCGTTTACAAGATCTGGAGAGATCGATTAGTGCTCTGAATTCAATGAATATTGTAGATGAGGATGAAATTCTATTGGGAGAGCTTCCTGTTCCTGGAGGTACAGATCAAGAAAATTATCAAGCCGCATTTGAGCTTTTAAAAGAGCAGGAATATGAGCTGGCATCTCTGGCGTTTATTAGATTTTTGTCTTCCTTTCCTGGGAGTAGCTTAATTGATAATGCACAATATTGGTTGTCAGAATCATATTATGCTGCAAATCAATTTCAACAGGCATTAGATCAATTCACAAAAGTTATTGAGAATTATCCTCGTTCAAGAAAAGTCTCTGATGCACTGCTTAAAATTGGATATTGTCACTTCGAATTAGGCGACTGGAATCAAGCAAGATCTGTCTTTGAGAAAATTCAAAATGATTACCCAGATTCCACAGTGGCCAAATTAGCTGAACAAAGAATTAAAGTTTTGAACGATAGAAATTTATAAAAAATAAATCAATTATTAATCGTTCTTATTGTATAATTTCCCACTCAAATAATTGTCTTGAGATTTGCAGGCAGTTCGGTATTATCCACGCAAAATACTAACTTTTAATAATTGCGATTTTCGAGAGTGGGGCGTTAGCTCAGAGGTAGAGCATTCGGCTTTTAACCGACTGGTCGTAGGTTCGACTCCTACACGCCCCACCACTTATTTTTTATTCTGATAATCATGTATAATCCGCTTTTCGTAAATAATTGTGGCGTTGGCGCCTCGAAGTAAAACATGAGCTCAAACAAAAGAAAAAACTGGAAAATATATAAATTTGGAGGTTCTAGCCTTGCTGATACAGCATGTTTTGTTAGAGTTTCAAAAATTATATTAGACTCATATTATGTCAACGAGAGCCATAATCATGGAATTGTGGTCTCTGCTATGGGTGGATTCACTGATCTTTTGATAAAGATATCAGAAGATTGTACATCTGAATCTCTCTTTTTATCTGATGAATATAAATTAATCTCTGAGAGAATTTCAGTGCTTTCAAATGATTTGCTTGAAGAAGAAGAATCTAAAGAATACCTGGATAATGTCTTTAGTGACTTTGATAAAATTAAAAATATTCTAGAGCAACCATCTGATTCAGCAGACGGTGGAGAAAAGGGTGAGATAATTGCTGGTTTTGGAGAGTTGTGGTCAGCCAGATTAATGAATATATATTTAAATAAACTACTGGCAGAGAAAAAATCAGCTTTCTTGGATAGTAGAAAAGTTCTTTTTTTAGAAAAAAGTCATATTGATCACTCTGTTGATTGGTTAAAGTCCAAAGAAAGTTTTTCTGAGTTAATTTCATCATCTCCATCTAGCATATATGTAATCACTGGTTTTATAGCTTCTAAATATAATGGTATTTCGACTAATCTCGGTAGGAATGGCAGTGACTACTCTGCTGCAATTTTTGCTTCTCTCTTTGATGCAGAGGAGCTGGTGATATGGACGGATGTTGATGGAGTGTTAAGTGCTGATCCAAATCGTGTTAAAAATGCCAGATTAATATCTAATCTGTCTTATAATGAGGCGATGGAACTCGCTTATTTTGGTGCTAAAGTTATCCATCCAAAAACGTTTAGCCCGCTGATAAAGCAAGAAATTCCAATTTTTATAAGAAATACCTTTGACCCTGAAAAAAAAGGCACTAAAATTTCATCAAACATTGATGCCAACAGAGAAATAAAAGGCATTACAGTTATTGAGTCAATGGCTTTAATCAATGTGGAGGGGACAGGAATGTTAGGTGTTCCAGGTACAGCTGATAAATTATTTGCCTCATTGAAAGAAAAAAATATCTCCGTGTCACTTATATCTCAGGCAAGCTCAGAGCATTCAATCTGCATAGCGATTCCTCAATCACTAACTGAAATTGCATACAATCAAATAAATGATGCATTCTCTGAGGAGATAAAATCAGGTCTAATTTCAAATATAGATATTAAAAGAGATCTCTCCGTCCTTGCTGTTGTTGGAGATAATATGGTTGGACAATATGGAATAGCAGGAAAATTTTTTAATACTCTTGGTGAGGCTGGTATTAGCGTTAGAGCAATAGCTCAAGGTTCCTCTGAGAGAAATATATCTGCTGTGATTGATTCTAAAGATACCAGCCAAGCACTCAATGAAACTCATAAAGGATTTTTTATGACTAAGCCTACTCTGAATGTTGGAATTATAGGTATTGGTGTAGTTGGTGGTGAATTATTAAATCAGCTGAACCATAATACTGAAAAAATTTGCAATAAATTCAATATACAACTTGAAATAAAGGGGATTGCTAAATCCAATGCAATGATCTTAACTAAGGATTCATTGGATTGTTCTGGTTGGAAGACGTTAATTGAATCTTCGTCTGTTGATTTTGATATCGATAAATTTGTGAAACACGTCTCTGGAGATGGCGCAAATCAAAATACATTGATTATAGATTGTACATCTAATGAAGATATATCTAGTAAATACTCACAATGGCTAGAATCTGGATTGCACGTTATCACGCCTAATAAAAAGGCATTCAGTGGTAATCTTGATGCATATAAAAAAATAAAAGATCTTTCGAATAGTACTGGGAGTTTTTGTTTCTATGAGACTACAGTTGCTGCAGGTTTGCCAGTAATATCAACAGTTCAGAGTTTGATTGACACAGGTGACACCATTCACTCAATAGAAGGAATATTTTCAGGGACATTGGCCTATTTGTTCAATGTTTATGACGGCACAAAACCGTTTTCTCAAATTGTTTCTGAAGCAAAGAGCAGTGGATACACTGAGCCTGACCCAAGAGATGATTTAACAGGCATGGATGTTGCCAGAAAGTTAGCGATAATAGGTAGAGAGGCTGGTAGGGCACTAAAAATAGATACTTTTAATATCGAAAATCTTGTGCCAGAAGAATTAATGAATGTTGACTCAGATCAATTCCTGGATTTGTTTAAAAGTTATGATAATGATATGCAGGAGAGGTTTTTAAATGCCAAGAAAAACTCTATGGTCCTGAGGTACACGGCTAAATTAAATAAAGACAATGAGGTCTTCATTGGATTATCTGAATACCCAAAAGATCACGCATTCAGTAATATTCAATTAACAGACAATATTATTCAGATTCAATCCGATCGTTACTCAAAAAATCCAATGGTAATCCAAGGCCCTGGAGCCGGACCAGAGGTAACAGCTGCGGGAATATTCGCTGATATTGTAACTTTAATAAAATTGACTAACTGATATGACAGATAAATATATAACAGCTTTTGCGCCAGCTTCGATTGGAAATGTTGGGGTTGGTTTTGATATGTTGGGATTAGCAATTGAGAATGTTGGTGATAGAGTATCAGCCAGAAAAACTGAGGAGAAAGGCGTTCGTATCAAAGAAATATACGATTTAAATGGTGATGCCCATTCTTCTTTATCTAAAAATACCAATGAGAATACAGCCTCAATATCTGCAAGCAGTTTGTGGGAGAGTCAGTCTCAATCGTGTGGACTAGAATTAGTAATCCATAAAGGTATTCCATTGCAATCGGGCATGGGCAGTTCAGCTGCATCTGCTGTTGCAGGTGCTGTTGCAGCCAATGCATTGCTAGAAAATCCTTTAAGCAAAAAAGAAATACTCATGTATGCACTAGAGGGAGAAAAATTTGCCAGCGGTGGTCTTCATGCAGATAATGTTGCACCGAGTTTATTTGGTGGACTTGTTTTTTGTCCTCAAAATAGCCTTCCAGTGACAAGTTCCCTCAAAATGCCCGACACACTTTCAAGTATAGTCCTTCATCCTGAATTAAAGGTCAATACTGCTGAAAGTAGGTTGAAGCTTAATAAGAATTATTCATTAGATGTTCTGCTTGAGCAACAGTCATATCTTGCTGGTTTTGTTCTTGGTGTAATACAAAATGATATCACTCTTATACGGGAAAATTTAAGAGATATTTTGATAGAACCGCAGAGGGCATCTGATGTGCCTTGTTTCAAAAAAATACAAGAAATCGCCCTCAATAATGGGGCGCTTGGATGTTCTATTTCTGGGAGCGGGCCAAGTATATTCGCTATATGTGAAAACAATAAATCTTCTCAATTAGAGGGGTTAATGAGAGAATCTTGTTTAAATCAAGGTTACGATTGTCAAACATGGATCAGCCAATCAAACTCTAAAGGATCTGCAATAGAAGATTAAAAAATGAAGTACATTAGTACAAGAGGTAAAGACTTTGCTTCAAGCATTGATGATGTGCTTAAAAAGGGTATTGCTGATGATGGCGGGCTGTTTTTACCTGAGTCCCTTCCAATTTTTAAAGAAAAAGACTTTAATGATTCAAAATCTATCGTTGATACAGCAAAAATACTTCTATCCCCATTCTTTGAGCGCTCTGCATTAAAAAAAGATTTGGATAACATAATCAAAGAATGTTTATCATTCAATATACCTTCGGTTAAATATGAAAAAAATAATCTTTGGTATTTAGAATTATTTCACGGGCCTACAGCTGCATTTAAGGATGTTGGAGCTAGATTTTTGGCTTCGTGTTTAAGCAAATTAAATAAAGATAAAAATGATCCATTAATTATTCTTGTTGCTACATCTGGTGATACAGGAGGAGCAGTAGCAGCTGCATTTCATGGGTTACCCAATGTTAAAGTGATAATTTTCTTTCCTGAGGGCAAGGTTTCAAAAAGACAAGAAAAACAATTAACATCCTGGGGTGATAATATACTGGCCCTCTCAGTTAAGGGCAGTTTTGATTCTTGTCAGGACTTAGTAAAAAAGGTATTTGCAGATCATGACTTGATGGCACAATATAGATTCAGTTCTGCAAACAGTATAAATATGGGCCGATTGCTACCTCAGGCAATTTATTATGCTCATACCGGTATCTCCCACTATAACAAGACCAATAGAAAACCGAATTTTATTATACCTACGGGTAACTTGGGAAATGGACTCGCTTGCATATTATCGAAACAAATGGGTTTTCCGATAGGGAGGATTGTCTTGGCGCTAAATGAGAACAAGATGATAAAAGATTTTATTGATGGAGATCAATGGGAAAAACGTGAAACTATACAAACGCTTGCAAATGCAATGGATGTAGGTAACGCAAGTAATATGGAAAGGTTGACCAGTCTGTTTAGTCATGAGGATATTCAAAGAAAAATTAGTGCCACATCAATTTCTGACGATGAGATAAAGAATGAGATAATCCGTTCGTTTCATGATCAAAATATTATTTTATGCCCACATACATCCACTGCCAGTTGTGCCTATCAGAATCTTGATAATGATATTAAGACAGAAGATTGGGTTGTAGTGGCGACAGCACATCCAGCTAAATTCGAAACCATTGTTGAGCCCTTAATAGAGAGAAAAGTAAATATACCAGACGAGTTAAAATCAATCTTGAACAAACCCAATCACTTTTATCGGATTAAACCTTCATTGAAAGAATTTAGAGAATTAAGTAATAAATATTTATAGTTAATTATATAATATAAGTTATTGATATTTAATATAATTCGAAAAGATTACACGCATTTTTATACGAAGCATCTGCGATTTCTTTTTTTGAATATGGAGTTAGCATTTCTAGGGTATCCAAAATTTCAATTAAGTATTTTGGTTCATTTCTGTTATTTTTTGGTCTATTTTTAAGAGTTCTTGGAATAAGATAAGGGCAATCAGTCTCTATCAACAACCTCTCTAGTGGAATATCTTTGACAAAACTCTGAAGATTTTTGCCGCGTCTTTCATCGCATATCCAGCCAGTAATACCAATATAAAGATCCATATCTAGATACTCATACAACATTTGTTTAGTTCCAGTAAAACAATGCACGACACCTTTTTGGAGAATTTTTGAGTTGGACTTCAACAATGCAATAAAGTCATCATGAGCATCTCGTTGATGCATAAACAAAGGGAGTTTTTGTTCATGTGCTATTTCTATTTGACCCTGAAACGCATTTAATTGATTCGTCTTTGTTGAGAAATTTCTATAGTAATCTAATCCGCACTCACCGATTGCTACTACATTTGATTTAGCAGATAGCTCTATTATGATTTTTTCTTCCGCATGACAATAATCATTGGCGTAATGTGGGTGAACACCTGCTGTACTGTAAAGTATTTTTGGATAGTTTTTGGTTAAGTTCTCAGCCTTGAGGCTCTCTTGTCCTGTTGTGCCTGTGACAATTATTTTGCTTATATTATTATTTAGAGCTTCCTCAATTACACTGTCCAAGTCAGCAGAAAAATCTTTATGAGTCAGATTTGCGCCTATGTCCACCAACTCCATATTTTTCTTATTTGATGATCTCGTCAATTATGCCTCCGCCCAAACATTCCTCACCCATATAGAACACAGCCGATTGCCCCAAGGCAACTGATCTTTGTGGCTTATCAAATAATACCGTAATTTTTTCGTCCTCAGTAAGATATAATTTGCATCCTTGATCGACCTGTCTGTATCTGACTTTTACCATGCATTCTAAATGATCATTGAGGCTTTTTTTTGTTAACGGTGAAGATTCAATCCAAGATTCATCAATTATTACTATTCCCTTTGAATAAAGGGAAGGGTGATCACCTTGAACTACTGTTAATGTATTATTTTTTGTATCTTTCTCTGAAACATACCAAGGTTCGCCACTTCCATTCTTTATACCACCGATATTAAGCCCTTGCCTTTGACCAATCGTATGAAACATGAGCCCATCATGCTCACCAACGATAGTTCCGTTTCTATCTATTATATTTCCGGGTTCAGATGGAATATACGATCCAAGGAACTCTTTAAACGGTCGTTTGCCTATGAAGCAGATTCCAGTGCTGTCTCTTTTTTTGTAATTTATCAAGCCATTAGCTTGTGCTATCGCTCTTACTTCTTCCTTAGTGATATCTGCAAGTGGAAATATAGTGTTTTTGAAATTTTTTGGTTCAACCGCATAGAGGAAGTATGTTTGATCTTTATTTTTGTCTTTTGATTTAAAAAGTTTTAATGCCCCATTACCCCTTTTTATCTTAGCGTAATGACCTGTGGCAATAAATTCTGCGCCTAATCTTTCCGCATGACTCTTAAATACCCCAAACTTAATTTCTCTGTTACAAAGAATATCCGGATTTGGTGTCCTTCCTTTTTTGTATTCATTGAGGAAGTTTTCAAATACATTTTCTCTATATTCTTTGGTGAAATTAATATGATGCAAAGGAATAGATAATTGTTTGCATAGTTTTTTTGCATCTTGAAGATCTTCTGCTGCACTACAATATTGGTCATCGTCATCCCAATTTGTCATGTGTAGTGCCTCAACAATTGCACCTTTTTCTCTCAGTAGCAACATTGATACAGCAGAATCAACTCCACCGGACAGTCCGATTATTACCTTTTTATTATTGACATCAATCACGGTTAATTTTTAAATATTTAATCTATTGATTATCTAGTAGAAGCTGATCTTCCTGTGTGCCTATATTTTTTTTGCGAGTATCGAAGCGGCACCAATATAACTAGATGGACTGATAGAAATTAATTCTTTTTTTGCGGTATCTGGAATTTCAAGAGATTCAATGAATTCGATTAGAATTTCATTGTTAATTTTTTGACCCCTGGTAAGCTCTTTTAGTTTTTCATAGGGCTCAGGAATATTGTATCTTCTCATTACAGTTTGAATGGCTTCACTGATTACCTCCCAAGAATTTTGTAGGTCGTCATTAATTTTATTCTCATCCAGCTCAAGTTTTTTTAGGCCTTTTAGTAACGATTTCATTGAAATAATTGTATATCCAATCGCAACACCAAAGTTTCTCTGAACTGTAGAATCAGTCAGATCTCTTTGAAAGCGAGAGATTGGCAGTTTTTCTGAAAAGTGACTCAGCATGGAATTTGCGACCCCCAAGTTACCCTCTGCGTTCTCAAAGTCAATTGGATTGACTTTATGGGGCATTGTTGAAGATCCAACCTCATTTTTATTCAATTTTTGTTTAAAATAACCAATTGAAATATATCCCCATATGTCTTTGCATAAATCAAGTAGGATTACGTTGTATCTAATCAAGCAATGACAAAATTTAGCAGTCCAATCGTGAGGTTCTATTTGTGTGGTAAGCTCATTTGGCGTCAATCCAATTGATTTAATGAAGTTGTTACTTATTTCAATCCAATCTAATTCTGGGTAGGCTGAATAGTGCGCATTGAAATTTCCAACCGCACCATTAAATTTTCCAAGAATAATAATTTCATTAAGATCTGTAACCGCAGCATTCAATCTGTGTATGATATTAGCCATTTCTTTTCCTACAGTGGTTGGACTGGCGGTCTGCCCATGAGTTCTTGAAATCATGGGTGTGTCAGAATATTTATCGGTGATATCAGTTAACACTGTTTTGATATCCTTCATCATTGGTAAAAGTATATTTTCTCGCGCTTCACGAAACATAAGAGCGTAAGACAAATTATTTATATCTTCTGAAGTGCATCCAAAATGAATAAATCCCTCAATGCCATCATAATCCTTCAGTGAATCTCTTAGGTAATATTCAATCGCTTTCACGTCGTGATTTGTGACATTTTCAATTTTTTTTATTTCGTTTGCTTGATCAATGCCAAAGGAATTTAAAATCGAATTTAATTTTTTGTCGAGATCGGAGTTAAATTCTGGTAATTCTTT
>Ga0208410_1001908_pt1 | contig 10292 bp, 6 predicted proteins | sample ETN02SmetaG_3_FD_185787 | JGI IMG/M metagenome (GOLD analysis project Ga0208410, IMG submission 185787) | Marine microbial and viral communities from oxygen minimum zone, Eastern Pacific Ocean - ETNP2014F10-02SV257 (SPAdes) (version 2) | ecosystem: Environmental > Aquatic > Marine > Oceanic ... | reverse complement strand
GAGAGTTAGTCGTGGTGAAACCGCATTTGCTAAACGCATTGAACGTTTTCATAGCTTCGTTATTCAACGTTCACGTGGCTAGAATGCACACAGATGGTGATGGGAATTACGATAGCTCTCTGCTCGATCCTAGAGAAGGCATTCTGTATGTTGTGCTTCCATTACTTCACAATAGCCACGAGAGTGGCGTCGTAGAATTCGCAATACATCTTTTGCGAGACATTACCATGAACGACACTCGGTTCGATTATCCCTTGGTATTCCGAACATATCCAGGTAGTATTCTACTATCTTTGGCCTCCGTAGTTAATTCTCGGAACGCTGACGACGGATTCTCAGAACGCGTGCGGGAGTTAGCGTCTTCGACTTTATCTGTTTATGTTGATGGCTTTGAGTATCTCGCAAAGGAGAAAAGAATTCATCTCACAAAGCATGCGTTGGTATCGATTGAAAGACTGAGATCTGTTGCTGCTACGTATCTCAATTGGGACACACGTCTAAGAATCGATCCAGTGTTACAATACGGTCGACGTAAACACGATATAGTGAACGAGAAGCTACCGCCAAGTTTGAACTGCAAATCTGATTCCGTTACGCTCTGGATAAAGAATATTCTCGTAGATATATTCTGCATCTCTCGTTCCAGCGATGAAGTACTATCGCGAGTGTTACGTTTGATATTTCCGTTCGACGAGGAGGTTATGGAAGAAGAGGGAGAGATCAATTCCAGTCTCGATGCGTGCTTACTTAAATTCAGAAGTATACTCGTCGAAGTCGGTGTAAAGTATCGAGACCATTTAAAGTTGGCGCTATTATGGGCAAGCTCGGAGGTTTTCCCTCGTTGCACGTTTCCTGAAATCCGACGAATAATATTTGATCTATTTCCAAGGCTATTTTCTCAGTTCTTGTTTATGTTTGACGAAAATGTGAGAACGGATAAGGATGCAATAGAAACGGATGGTATTGTGCTCGATTTGTTTGTAAAAGTGATACAGACGACTCGAAACACGATAGATGTTGAAATCTTGACTCGGCAACTCGCCAATATAGTTTCCTCATCTCCGCGAGAGTCGTTTTCGTTCCAGCTTCTAAGTTTTAGGAGCTTATGCTTAGCACTATCGGTTGTGTCTGTGTCATCCAGAGGCGGATCTAAGAGTCGAGCAGAAGGCGCACTTTCTGCAGCTGCATTTGATATTTTAGCTAAAGTAACATCGAGTGCATCCGAAGAAAGTGATACGTGTAAAAAGAAAAAGTTGGAAGAAATGCTCAAGGTTCTTGCAAGCAGTGCTCTTCCAGACATAGCAAAACAGATCGAATTAGAAATAAGGAAGATTTAGCATGCAACAAAATATAGCATTGCGCACCTACAAGCACTCACACTACGTACTACTCGTATGACATATTTACTAAACGGTTGTCTTTCTATTTTCTTTATCATTATTGTTTTCAACCAATGGTTGAGTTTTGGTCAAGGCGTGCTGATTTAAAATTGGATCAAGCTCGTCGTAATGGGGTACGGTAGCTGCAATCCATTGTCCGTTTCTTATGACGAGTCTGTCGTGTTGAGATCTCGAAAACAATTCGGAGTATTGTCGACCTCGAAAGAGCACAAAGTCTGCTGCACCGCCTTCTTTTAGTAATCCGTGCGTCTTACCTAATCCCATCGCCTGCGCAGGTGTTGTCGTGACAGCTTTGGGCCAATCTCCCAAAGAAGGTCGGTCTAAGTGCGCGATGAAGACGCTGAGACGAAAAACTTCGAGCATGTCCAAGTCTCCATATCCATAAAATTGATCTCTGATGTTATCACTCGCTAAACAAATTGGAATATTTTCCGTGGCAATTTCCTTCAAAAGAGGAACACCGCGACGTCTCGGCGTTTTTTCTCCAAATTCGCACCTATTTTGAAGCCACTGGTTTACCAGAGGTAAACTAACGATGGTAATATTTGCTCTATTAGCGGCTTGTAATATGATTTGTAAATTCTCAGCAGTTTGCGCCGCTAAGGAGCAACAATGCCCACAAACGATTTGTCCTTTGTAATTGTTTCTTATTGCTGCGTTAGATATGTGCAACAAACCTTTTGACTCTTCGTTGCCGTTTTCATCAACATGAAAATCTAAGTCGAGTTCAAATTCTATGGCGAGTTGGAACACTCTATCGAGTAAAGTGTGTAACTCGTCCCCACACGTCGTGTGCGGATCAAAATCCGTCCCTCCGTAGTCAGAACACGAAACAGCGGCTCCTAATATCCCCTTGTGCCCTTTCACCGTCCGAGCTAGATTTCTAGACGCGTGTTCATCTTTGAAAAAGCTCAAAATCGATAGCGAGACCCCTTGCAATTCTATTCGTCCTTTCCATTTTTCTCGAAGTTTCATAAACACCGGCCAAGTCATTGCGCCTTGACTCGGACCAGACATCAGATGGGTTCGAATAGCGGATGTACCGTGCGCGTACGCTGTCTTTAGAGAAAATTCCATTCTCAGCGTGAGTTCTTCTTCTGTCCAGTGTATTTCATCGATTTCACAGGACTTATCCGCCCCAGCTAAAGATCCAGATTCGTTTCGACTTCGTTCACAGGTGTGCGATTTATCCACGTGAGTGTGGATATCGCAGAAGGTTGGCATACACACCCCTTTCTTCGCGTCGAGTATTGTTCCGAGCTGTCCGTTGCTTTCTCCTTCTTCTTTGTCTTCTGACTGCTTAATTCGGTCGATTTTCCCGTCTTTTACGGTTATGTCTACCAACACTAATCCGTCTCTATCTGCAGAGTAGTAGGGGTCAATTTTTGAGGAAGAAGAGTTCGTTAAAGCGACGTCTGGACTCTCGGAAGCATTTTTATTACAATTGGTGGTTGTGTGATGATTAGTTTTTTTATCCGCGACGGATAATACAACCATCGGCACTGTCGCGTTTTTAATGGTATATAGCGAAGAAGAACTCTCCGGTGGTTCTATCCATGGCTTCATGATGACGTGCGCGTGCGTGTTGTGCGCGTATCGCTTATAAATACCCCAAGATCTTATGCGCGATGAGAAAGTGAGGGATTGATTGTTCTGTCTGTTTATTATTCTCTTTTGAAAGGACGCAAAAAATGGGAAAAGAAACGAAAACGAACAAACAAAAAAACTCCAAAAAAGCAAGAATTTTCTTCGTGTTCGTTTGTGCGTATGCGCGCCCGCTGCTCCCTTTCTTTGGGCAGGCTTTTGAGGACGAAGTTAGACGAAGAAAGAGAGCTTTTATATCGAAAGAAGCATACATGCTGAACCCAAACGCAAAGACGTTCAATCCTCCGACGTCTGGAGCATCAGGAGCTGCGTCGTCTGCGGCTGCGCAGATGTCACATTATAACGCCGTTTCGACAAAAGAGCGCACTAACACCAACAACACCAGCGTGCAGGACTTGACAGCAAGTTTAGGAGACTTTGGATTCGTAGACGAGGACGATACGGACGATCTGTCCGCGCTCATACATGCAGACGGTGGAGAAGGAGGATTAGATGATGGCGTCGATGGAGGAGGAGGGGGAGTCCCGTATACAGGTTACAACAACTTTCAGCACGGCGGTCTCCACCACGCAGAAGTAGATGAACAGATCGACGAAGAAAAAATGAGATGGCTTGTGCAAGAGTTCCCGAATATAGATGAAACGATTCTCGAGGATATTTTGTTCAATGCTGCTCACGGTGATATAAACGGCGCTTTAGATTTATTGGAGGAGTTGGAGAAAGACTACGAAGTGCCTCTACCGGAAGCGCCAGCAATTAACGAAGAAAACTTCCCGTCTTTAGGTGGTGATGGTGGTGGGAAAGCTGGCGATAATAATAATATCCATAAAAATAACATAGCAACAAAGAAAGAAGAGGAAGAGCTACCTCGAAAGATGTACTTATCGGGAGGAAGATCGAACTACGTCGAGAGGCAAGCTCCTGCAACATCGTTGTCAACCACTTCCTCCTCCTTGATTCAGCCTTCTTTGACGGTCACTCGGCCGACGTACTTCGATTCATCGTCGCAAAACAGAGCAACAGCAGCAAAACCTGAATGGGTGCAAACAGGTGAAAGTGTATCGAATCTGTATGAAGAAAATCGGGCAGAAGCGCGAGATTTAGCTCGCGTAAGAAATGTCTGTTATGAACAGGCGACGACTGCATTCCTTTCTGGGAACAAAGCTCTGGCGAAGGAACTATCAGCAAAAGGAAAAGAAGCCGCCAAAGCTATGAAACAAGCGCACGAGCAGGCGTCAAATCAAATATATTCCGAAAGGAATAACAGGAATACAAACACGATAGATTTACACGGTCTTCATGTGGCCGAGGCGCTCCAAATTCTAAAGCGAGAGTTAGGCACCGGTGGTGGAAAGTTGAGTGGAGAGATTAGCATCCTTGTTGGTACGGGACATCACACGAAAGGGTCTCGGACACCCAGTAGGTTACCTCGAAGCGTCGAGGAGTGGTTAATTTCGCAAAATATTCACTTTACCGAACCGGTCTCGGGGGAGTTTTTGGTAAGGTCGTAATTTAAAAAATTGTGATTAAAATCAAATAAATGCCAAAATCAAACACTCAAAACAAAAAGAAATTTTCAGGTTTTAACATCCATCTTGCCCATCTGGTTTTTCTTTCTCTTCACTTCTTCTCTCTGTATTTTGCCGTCGTCATCATCACCATCATCAAATACAACAACAACAACAACAACAACAACAATAATAATGCTCTTTCTCGTGTCGGACGAGGAATCTACGCAAACGCCCTCTCGAAAGGATGACATCAGCGAGACGAAAGAGTTCAACGCGCGCTTGTTCGGATGCGAATTCGTTCGAAGATGCGGTCGCTTGTTGAAACTCAATCAGTCCTGCATTGCGACTGGTCAAGTGTTGTTGCACAGGTTTTACTTCAAGAAATCTCTGAAGAAATTCGATGTTAAACGTATGGCGGCAACGTCCATATGGCTAGCTTCGAAGCTCGAGGAGTCTCCAAGAAAACTCAGGGACATTGTAAATGTTCTCGTTCGAGTGGAAGAACGAATGGAAGGCAAGAAGAGTTCAGAAACCGTCGTATTGGACGTGTATTCAGATCGATTCGAGGATATTAAGGACGATTTGGTGCGAAAAGAAAGGCACATGCTCAAAGAGTTTGGGTTCGTGATTAAAATTGAACATCCGCATAAGTTTGTGTTGAACTACTTGCAAATATTAGACTTGACTGGGAACAAACAGTTGACGCAGAAAGCGCTGAATCATACGAATGATGCGTTGCATACGACCATATGCGTTCGGTTCAACGCAGAAACGATTGCGTGCGCTACCATATATTTAGCAGCTAGAGAGATGGATATTGCGTTACCGGAGAATCCTCATCAGTGGTGGTTATTGTTCGATGTTGTTCTAGAGGACATCGAGTGCGTGTGCAACTCATTGGAAATTTTGTACGAACATATAGAATATCCACCAAAGTACGAGGTGTTAGGGGAGCTTCCTCCAGGTGCCGCCGCTGAACAATGAAAAGGTGACGAAGGGAAGAGGAAAAGGTACAAACATAATAGAAAAGTAATTTGATGTAGAATATAGAAGCCGGCAGCATCATAGATGCGACATACGTACGTAGAAATCAAAATACATATTTATTACTTCGCTTCTAACAAATCGCTCAACTGGTTGGTGTAAAAGTCCGGAACGATTTCGTTATTCGGGCTCAATAAGCGCTCCTCCGTGGTCACGCCAGATAACACCAACAAAGTGGACAAGCCGCCATCTTTGCCGAACAAAATGTCCGTGTCAAGACGATCGCCAACCATGCAAATTTCATCCTTCGGAATGGAGTACTTCTCGGCGATATAATCCAACATGAAAGAGGACGGTTTCCCAACAACAATCGGCTCTTGTTGCGTCGAACCTTTAATGCATCCTACCATGGAACCGTTCCCAGCCCACTCTTGTGCGGAAGTCAAGTGCGTCACCGCGTCTGTGTTGGTCGCAATGAACAAACATCCCGGGTTCTCACGAATGCAAAGCGTCGCTTGCTGAATTTTGTGATAGTTGAAATGTCTGTCAAAGCCAACGATAACCGCGCTAACATCTTTGTCGTGTTCCATGTACAAACCTTCGCTCAAAGTCACTTCTTTACCCTTATCAGCTTCACAACCCGACCACTTGATGCCAAGCAAGTCAAGTTCTTCCCCAATACCAGTTTCACCGACAACGTAGACTTTACCGTCGAACTTGATAGACTCGAGGTACGCGGCAGCCGCAAAGGAGGAGGAAAAAATGTTCTCCGCCGTGATGTTCAGCCCCAAACTAGTAAACTTCTTCAAATATCCCGCTCGGGACTTGGTGGAGTTGTTGGTGATGAAAAACAATTGCTTGCCCATACTCTTGAGCATTTCAATAGTCTCCGGAACGCCATCAATCAAAGAGTCACCTTTCCAAATGACACCATCGCAATCGAAAATAAATGTTTTGGTCTTATCGAGCAACTTTTTTGCTTCCGCGATGTCCATTTTGCGCTGTTTATGCGCCATAGATGCAGAGATTTGTGTAGTGGCAGATATTCTCTTCGATTGAGTATTTCTTTTCGCGGAGGAAGTGACTTTACTTTGAACGAGCACGGAACGCGCAGCGACTGACGAACTGGCCAAGGATGACATGTGTGCTATGTGAGTGTGTTCGTGCGTGAATATACGTGTGTGTATATATTACTACGCCAGATTGTGACGTGCAAGAGTGGCAGCGCGCGATGATTTTGTTTTCTTTCGTGGGTTCCGATTATCTACAAACTTGCTTGGTGGTCCACAAAAAAAACACGTGTTCTCTTTTTCATCTCTCTTTTTCAAAGTCCTCCTTTTTTGTCCTCCGGCTTGATCTCTCCCCCCTGCCCCCCGTCTTTTTTGCCTTTTTTAAAAGGTGGTGTTGGGAAAAAGGCACCAAGGGACCAAAAAAATGCGTCTCAAAAAAACGTCAAGTCGCAATAAAGTACGCGCGCGCGAATATCGAGTATAAATAAAAGCAGCACGTAGTATGGGAATGCATGCTTTACCCTTAATTCGCACGACAACAAACTCATTCTTGTGTGGATCGTTAAAAAACAGCAGCAAGTCTTTAGTGAGAAGAGTTATCAATACTACTAGCAATAAACAACAACACAAACAATCTAGGATAAACACGACGGCGACTGCGGCGATGGAAAAACATGACTTTGATTACGATATTTTCGTTATCGGAGGTGGCTCTGGTGGCGTTCGCGCCTCAAGAATGTCATCCACCGCGGGTGCTAAAGTTGGTTTAGTGGAATTGCCGTTTAATCCGATATCTTCGGACACGCAAGGCGGATTAGGAGGCACGTGCGTCATTCGTGGGTGCGTTCCCAAAAAGCTCTTCGTTTTCGGCTCTGGGTTCAAAGCTGAGTTTGAAGACGCCGCTGGTTTCGGCTGGGACGTAGACCCGAACCCGAAATTGAACTGGTCGAAACTCTTAGAGGCGAAAACGAAAGAAATCACGAGATTAAATGGAATTTACGGTCGATTATTAGACGGCTCCGGCGTGACTGCGTACGAAGGCGCTGGCAAACTCTTGGATAAACACACCGTAGAAATCACGAAAGCGGACAACACTAAAGAGAAAGTTACCGCGCAAAACATATTAATCGCAACTGGTGGACGGGCAGTGAGACCAGATATACCAGGTAAAGAACTCGGCATTGACTCTGACGACGCGTTATCCTTGGACAAGTTGCCAAAAAGAGTATCTATTGTTGGTTCTGGATACATCGCGGTTGAGTTTGCAGGCATTTATCAAGGTTTAGGTTGCGAAGTTGATTTGATTTTCCGCCAGCCGTTACCATTGAAAGGTTTCGACAAAGAAATTCGCGAAAACGTGTTCAACACGTTGAAATCGCGGGGCATTAACGTGTGCGAATCGACGACACCGGAGTCCTTAAAAGAAGATGGCAAAGGCAACATCGACTTGACGCTTTCCAGCGGGAAAACTATCAACACAGAAGTGGTCATGTTTGCCACCGGTCGCGCGCCGAACACGACGAGACCGGACATAGGATTAAAAAACGCTGGCGTTGAACTCGATTCTGCCGGCGCCATCAAGGTCGACAAGTACTCGAGAACGAACATTCCGAGCATTTACGCCGTTGGTGACGTGACCAACCGCATCAACTTGACTCCGGTAGCTTTAATGGAAGGCATGGCATTTGTTGAAACGGTCGTGAGAGGAAATGATAAAGAGCCAGATTACGAAAATGTACCTTGCGCAGTATTCTGCCAACCACCTGTAGCATGCATTGGTTTAACCGAAGAACAAGCCATCGCTGAAGGACGCACATGTGACATCTACACATCTTCATTTACTCCGATGAAGTTGACTTTAGCTGGGAGAACGGAAAAAGCATTCATGAAGCTCGTCGTTGACACCAAGGACGATAAAGTTATCGGTTGTCACATGGTTGGTCCAGATTCGGCTGAAATTATGCAAGGTATGGGCGTTGCTATGAAGTGTGGGGCGACCAAGGCGCAGTTTGATTCGTGCGTCGGTATTCACCCATCCAGCGCAGAGGAGTTTGTGACCATGCGAACGAAAACTCGAACCGTCGGTCCGAACGCTTAATAATAGGAAGAAAGGGAAACGAGAGGGTTGAGGAAGACTTTTATTTTTTCAATACGTACAAAACGAGTTACACGTTATCGTCATCATCGTTGGGAGAGAAAAAATAGTATTCGTTTGTCTTTCTTTTTTTTCGTCTCCTTGGAAAGTACTCCTTCGCCTTGGAAAGTCGTCAGCTTCAAAAACTTTGCCTTTTTCTTTGCCGCGTCAGCAGCCATAAAATGTGAAAATATCTTTCGTTACGGATGATCTCTCTCAGAATTTCTCGAACAAAAAAGCGCGCTCTCTCGGGCACACATCTCACCGAAAAGAGATCGGAGTCGAATAAAGTATTGAGACAGATAATATGATTGGATCAAAGCGCAAAAGCGAGGACGTTCACGCCTCGACCGGGAAGAAAGAACGCGCAGCGAGCGGCGAGCCTGCCAAAATTGGAGGAGGAGAAGGAGGCAAAACAGCACAACAAATATCAAGTGCTCCTTCGAACACGAAGGCGAATGCTGCTGCTATTACAGAAATGAAGAGGGAGGAAAAGAAAGCGACGATAAATCCTATGAAACGAAGAAAGAGCAAACAATCGACGGACTTTTTCAACGAGTTGCCGTCGTTGATGGGTTTGGAAGTGCTACCAACGATTTCCAGACAGAATTCGTTCAGCCACATTTATAACAACGGGGGCGAAATCCCTCAAGTTTTATCGAATAACAACTTGTTTGCCACGGAGGAAGTGGTCCCGCCGGCATCTTTAGTCGCAGCTCCTCCTCCACAATCTGCATTGAAAGAAGAAGGAGGAAACGCCGTGTATAACGCCGATAACATTGTTAAAGCCACGAATACCACCAACGTTGTGAATACTGCCAGTGCAAATGCCAACAATTTATGGGAGTCGCTGGACTTGCCAATTCCGATGCACCCGACGTCGATGGCGAACAACAACTACAGCGTGCACGAACAAGAGATTATTCTTGGCTCCAAGTCGTTCACTTTGGGAACACCGTACACACAGCAGCACGAATTAATCCGAGAAAATGTAAATACTACCACCACCGCCGCCACAACGATGAATACCACCAACAAAAAGGCAAAAGCAAATGTCGCAAAGAATGCTGTGGGTGGTAAACAAATGCAGTCGAAAGCTCAACAACAAAAAAATCGTCGACAAGCCGTTAAGGCGAAGAAAGACGCGATATTGGCGATTGATAAAATCATGGCAGATAACGCTAAAAATATCAGCCCACCTCGTAACTTGGTCAACAATGATGCCAAATTGCGAACAACTGAAGTTCAGGAAGCAAATGGTCAGTATCAATACTTCCACATGCAACAAGAGCAAACTATGCAGAAAAGAAACGACAGAATGACGACTACGGCGACGAATACGACACCATCAGAGGAAGAAAACGCGCATCCGCCCTCGAACGGTTCGCGCGAAGATGAAAATAACAAGAAAAGTGACAACAATCGTAGCAGCGACAACAACAGCAATGGGACGAGCTTGGTAAAAGAAGTAGGAAACAGCGCAGATGGTGCGGCGAATATCGACAACAAGATCATCAACAACAAGAACATTCAACAACATCAAAGAAGTTCTCAAGCGGAATTGATACTCTTGGAAGAGTTTCAAACCGTCATTCGTAATTTATACTCGGTCACTCGCGAGAATATCAAAAGCTCTCTGTATCGGTTG
>Ga0208410_1001907_pt1 | contig 10299 bp, 11 predicted proteins | sample ETN02SmetaG_3_FD_185787 | JGI IMG/M metagenome (GOLD analysis project Ga0208410, IMG submission 185787) | Marine microbial and viral communities from oxygen minimum zone, Eastern Pacific Ocean - ETNP2014F10-02SV257 (SPAdes) (version 2) | ecosystem: Environmental > Aquatic > Marine > Oceanic ... | reverse complement strand
AAGGTTATGCCCACATCCATGGCCAGCTCCACCTTCAACTAATTCATTTTTATATGGAACTGTTGTCTGAGACAAACCTGGTAAGGCATCAAATTCTCCTATAATTCCTATTACAGGTTTTCCATCACCATATGTTGCAGTAAAAGCAGTTGGCATACCTGCTAAGCCTTTCTCAACTTTTAATCCATTCTCTTCTGCATAGTTTATTAAATAATCTGCTGACTTCTGCTCTCTAAAGGCAACTTCTGCTGCCGCCCATATATTATCACTTACAGATATTAGTTCAGATGATTTTTGTTCAAGAGAATTCAATAATTCTTTTTTTAATTTATTTACACTTTGAGATTGAAGCGTAGCGCATGACAAAGTCAATAATAAAATTGGAAATAGTTTTTTCATTAGTTAATAATTTAATTGTATGTTCAAGACCTAATTTACAAATAATATTTATTTTAGGGCATGAGATTATTTAAGGATATTAAAGGAAATAATATTGATCCTGTTGATCACACTCTATCTATTATCAAAAACTATCCTGGCGTTAGAATACATATTGGATCAGACTCTCAAAACGTTGGAAAAAAAACTAATTATGCTAGTGTAATTGCTTATAGACTTGGTACTAGAGGGGTTCATTATATTTTAAGTAAATCCTCTGTTTCTATTATTGATGATATGTGGAAACGCTTATGGCTAGAAGCTGAACATAGTATATTTGTTGCAGAATGGCTAACAAAGCAAATAAGTGTTCAGGTTGAGATAGATATGGACTATAATTCCGATGAAGCATACAAATCTAATAAATTAGTATCTGCTACAAAAGGTTGGGCAAACTCTTTAGGGTATAAGGTTAATGTTAAACCAAATAATCAAATTGCCACAAGAGCAGCTGATCATCACTGCAAATAATTATTCAATTATTTTTTTAAATAATTTTTCACCGCCAAAACGGATAACATCTGCGGCTGGCAAACCTGTTTCTGTTTCAACTTTTAAAATATAGCTTTTTGCTTCTTCATCATTTAATCTTGAAGTATTTAGAGAAACTCCTACAACTTTAGAATTAGCATATGTGCCTAGAACGTTTGCAAGCTCTTCATTTAGCTTAATAAAACTTAAAAGGTTGGGTATTTTTACCCAGTCTGGAGATCTTAATGAGTTGTTGTGAGCTAGATGACATAAGATCATATGGGTAGGACAAGCTCCTCTCATAAGAGGCAGAGTTGCTGTACTTCCCGGGTGCAAAATTGACCCTTGCCCCTCAACTATAACAACATCTTTATCTTTTTCTTGCATAACTGCATGTTGTACAGCTCCACAAGCGTAGTCTAACTTATAAGCATCAAGAGGAATCCCCTTTCCTGTGACAGTAATTCCAACCTGACCAGTAGCAACAAACCCTGAATTAATACCTTTCTTTTTTAAATAAGAATATAACTCCAAGCCTGTAGTCATTTTTCCTGCAGCCATATCGGTTCCAATCATTAAGACCCTCTTATTATTTAGCTGCATGGCTTGCCCTGAACCAATTTTAGGTATAAACTGAGGGGTTCTGGTGTCCCATATCCACTGATTTTCTTTATCAACGATATACTTTGAATACTTATCATTTAGATTTACATGTAACCCATTAACTAAGGAAAGTCCTAATTTTAATGCTTTTATTATTGTAACCTCCCAATGATCTGGAAGAACTCCCCCTGAAGTTAAAACACCCATCACAAGAACTGATGCACCCATAGATTGAGCTTTTTCAAGTGAGTCTACTATTAAAATATCCTTCTCAATTATTGGCATCACTTCTGGAATAAGTTTTCCAGAATGAGTACTATCTATTACACAAACAATCTCATTATCAAGGTATCTCATAGCGCTAATTCCCATCTTACCATAATCATCATCTAGACTTCCTTCCATCCAAATGGCTACCTTCTGATTATTATTTAGCATAGTTTTCGGTATTTAGTTTTGCACCATGACCATTACTATTGTTAGTCATTGTTATTCCATTAACCATTGTAGCTCCTGAGCTTGGATCTGGAGATAAATTATAATGAGAATCTAAATCAACATAATCAATTATTCCAGTAAGTGATGCCCCTGCTGAAATACTAACTGATGATTCGCTCATACAGCCTATCATGGTTTTTAATCCAAATGATCTGGCTGTATTTAAAATTCTTAAAGCTTCTGTAATGCCTCCGCATTTCATTAATTTTAGATTAACGCCATCAATATAATTTGCTAACCTAGGTATATCCTCTGAAAATCTTAATGACTCATCTACAAAGATTGGCAAGCTTCTTCCTTTAAATAGAAATTTTAATTGATCTTCATTGCCCTCAGCAAGAGGTTGTTCTATATATTCTGCATTTCTTTCAGACAGCCATTTTATCATGTCTTTTGCATCATCAAGGGCCCAACCACCATTTGCATCAACTCGAATTGAAACATTGGAAGATTTTGTTGATTCAAAAACTTGAGAATAAATCTCTTTATCATATTCAATACCATTAGGAGATCCTAGTTTAACTTTTATAGCTTTTACCTGTTCATTATTAAGAATTAATTCAACCCTTTCTTTAACAATTTCAGGAGGGTTTATTCCAACTGTTATTGAAGTAGGTGTTGCAGGTTTAGGGAAACCCAGTAAATCGTGTAGCTGAAGTTTAGCTTTTTTAGCTTTTAAATCCCATAGGGCGATATCAAGGCCTGCAATAGCACAGGGTGGAATTTTTAATTCTTGCGCCTTTTGATAAACCTCATAAATAGATAACCCTTCAATTCCCTGGTCTATTAAAGAAACTAAATACTCTTCTACTTCAATAGCTGAGGTTGCGCCTTCAGTTTTACCAGGAGCAGATTCTCCCCATGCTGTAATACCCTCTTCAATAATTTCAATAAAAACATTTTGAGATTCAGAGTGAACTCCTCTGCTAATTTGCAGTGGAAACTTCTTTTTTAAGCTGACTTTGTGAAATTTAATTATCATTTAATAGAGAATTCTCTAAGATAACTATTTTGTTTGAGTACCTTTTGCTTTAAAAGCATCCAGCTCCTCTCTTTTATAAATAGGAGTTCGATTTCTTCTTGTTATCCATTTTAATTTTCCATCAAGATGATATCTAAGCAGTGTACTTTCACTAACTTTTAAATATTCTGCTGCTTGTATTCTAGGAAGGTAATTAATATGGTCTGGGAGATTTTTAACATCATAGTCTGATGAGATTACTTCTCTAACATTTCTATCAATTTGAATATCTTGTTTCGAAACCCTTCTTCCCTCATGGTATACGGATCTAACCCCTACTGGAAAATATACCTTATCAAGATCTACCCATTTTTTTTCTGACATAGCCTGCTAATTTATAAAAAAAAAATGAATTATTCAGTTATATTTGTTTAGTAATTAATTACTTAACAAATGAGAGTGCCCATTGCTTTAGTTTTTGTTGTTCTGTTTACAGTTGATGCTTTTTCTCAGAGTAGTCCGTATACTCCATCCAATACTGGGACTAGAAATTATGCTTCCGGTATAAAGTCTTTTGAATATGGAATAATTGGCTCAAACCAAGACGCAACAGGCTCACCAGTTGGACTAGTAGCTTCAATAGTTAGAAAAGTTCCAAGTGCAAATAAAATTAGTGATAGATATGGAAATGCAAATATTTCATTAAGAGGAAGGAATTCATTGCAAGCAGGAGGGGATGAGGTTCTTTGGGATATTGACGGAGTAAGATATTTAACTCCTCCTATGATCGGAATACATCAGGTGAAATATGTAGAAATTGTAAAAGGTCTAGCGGCAAGCAACAAGTACGGGAGTGAAGGTGCTGCAGGAGTAATAATTGTTAAAACTGCTATTGGAGCAGATAATAATGATTTAATTAATTCTCCTAAAAACTTATGGAGAACCGCAACAAAAAAAATAACTAAAAAATAATTTATGAAAATTAATCTAAGCATACTATGCATAATGTTAACAGGGCTATTATCGGTTCATTCGCAAGCTAACGAAACAGAATCATTGGTTGAAAAAATGGAAACAGTTCCTTCTCAAACACTTGTTGATGCTCTTGTAAATAGAATACCAGGTGCAAGAAAAATTACAGATCGTTATGGCAACAAAAATATTTCTTTAAGAGGGAGGCAGTCTTTTAAAACAGCTGGAGATGAAGTCCTTTGGGATATAGATGGTATTATATATCCAAATCCTCCAATCTTAAATGTGAATCAAGTTAAATATGTAGAGGTTTTGAATGGTTTAGCTGCCACAAATAAATACGGTAGTGAAGGTGGCGCAGGCGTAATTGTTGTTAAAACAATTGTAAGTGCAGAAAAGATTAATAGTGGCAGAAATATTTTGAAACCAAAAAAGGTAAAGCCGAAAAAAAAGAAAAAGAAAAAGAAAAAGAAATAACATGAAAAAAATAACCCCAATATTATTAATGTTTTTTATTTCGTGTGTTGAAAAACCTATAGTAACCTATAGCAAGGCTGAAATTGTTAGTACAATAAAGCTGCCGAAAGAAATAAACGAGACCTCTGGACTTGAAATAATTGACAATAATTTTATCACACATAATGACTCTGGAGGAGATCCTGTTTTATATGAATTTAATGAAGCTGGCGAAATAATAAAAGAATATAATATTAACGAGAACTCAAGCTATAATTTAAAAAATGAAGATTGGGAAGATATAGCAATGGGTGGTGAGTATATGTATATTGCTGATACAGGTAATAACTTTGGTACTAGAAAAGATCTAAAGGTTATTAAGGTTGATCCTAATAATCAGTTTCAGGCTGTTGATGTAATAAACATCTCTTATGAAGACCAAGAATCTTTCTTGCCAAAGCTTCGTCATAAATTTGATGCTGAAGGTTTAACAATAATTAATGATCATATATTCCTTTTTTCAAAAGATAGAGACTCTTTAAACACAGATCTTTATCTTATTACCCAACAAGGTGGTGTCTTAAAACCCAGTAACACATTTAGTGTAAATACTTTAATCACAGGCGCTGATTATAATAGCAGTATTGGACTATTAGCTCTTATAAGCTATGACTCTGATGGCAATCAATATATAATTTTATTTAGAGACTTTAATGCTCTTGAAGAAAATAGTTTTGAGAAGTTTCGAATACCAATTGAAAAGTCTCAAATGGAATCAATAAAAATTATTAATAATAATGAATTTTGGATTACTTCTGAAGATGAGGGAAGAGGGCACCCGACTCTTTTTAAAATTGTGGTGAGATAAAAACGCTCCTATAAAAACCAATTAACAAAAATTTAAAATTAACCTAGCTAAAAAAGGAATAAAAATACTTTAGAAGCGTTTTTAAATTCACCAAAATAAATGTACGCTTTATAGTCTAGCTATTATTTTAAAAAAAAGTTAAAATTTCAAATTAATTTAAAAGATAAGTGATGCTAATTTTTAAATATGGATGTCTTGTGAATCTTTGTTTATAATTATCTTGAGACATTGTGTTAAAAGTTGTTAAAATTTGTAGTTTCTTTAATCTTTTTAATAGACCTACTTGAATTGAATTTCTATATTTTTTAGAGTCCAGGACAAGTTCTGCATCATCATTAAAAAGGCTTCCTTCAATATTAAAATCATGAAAATAATATTCTTGTCTTGTTCCTAAATAGAAAGACAATTTATTCTCGTTCATATTAATAATGTTATCAAAAAAGTGAAATGAATCTAAAACTCCTATCATAATACCAATGTCTAAACCTGTTTTAATTTGATAGGAACCAACTTCAGAAAACAATTTTGTTTCTAAATTGACGTTGTTTTCCAATTTGAATCCTTTAAAATAATTAATTAATAGATTAAGGTGAGCCTCCTTAGGCATTTCAGCATTCCATGGAAGTTTAGGGAGGTTAAGAATTTGACTATGATAAAGGTTTTGCATTCCTTTAGCTAAAGATGGTGATCCCGTAACTCCTAGCTTTCCAGATAAAGTTAAACTGTTATTATTATTAAAAGATGTTTGATTTTTATACTCTAAAAATAAAAAACCACTATATGGGTAATCATATTTTGATGGGTCTGTTTCATACCTTTTAGATGGTGTGTAAATTTCCTGACCTAGGGTAAAATGATTTATTTGACTGTTATTTTTTTTTGATTTAGAAAACTTTGAATAGGTTAAGAAAATGCCGCTTGAATAATAAAAATCTTTTTCAAAATACAAATCATTATCAACATCAAGCGTAATTGTATTTTGGCTATATAAAAAATTTGTAAGAAAAAAAGCCAACCAAAATTTTTTGTCTAATAAAATATTTTTTAAAGGCAATTATTTAAATTTATCTCAAAGTTAACTATATATTATTGATACTATAATATGAATATTCGACAAGCAATAATTACAGATCTTGATATAGTGAAAAAAATAGCCGAAGCATGTGCTATTGACATGGCTAACTATAGTATTTTTCAATGGAATGAAGAGTATCCTTCTAAAGAGGTGTTTCAAGATGATATTGAAGTTGGCGCATTATATGTTCTTGAAATAAACAATAAAATTGTTGGTTGCATTATGTTAAGCGATGTCAAAGATGACGTATATAAAGATGTAAAATGGCTAACTAAAGATTCGAAAAATTTATATATACATCGATTAGCTGTAGACCCAAGCTATCAAAAAAAGGGGAATGGAAGGAGGTTAATGGATTTTGCCGAATCATTTGCTATCGAGAATAATTTTGCTTCTATTAGGTTAGACACATTCAGTTTAAATCATAGAAATAATAAATTTTATAAATCTAGGGGATATGCTCAATTAGGGGATGTTTTTTTCCCTATCCAAAGTGACCTTCCTTTTCATTGTTATGAAAAAGTTCTAAGTTAAAACCCTAATTTTTTAAGATCCTTGTTCTCATCTGCACTGTCAACTCGTAAGCTTCCACAATCAAGTGGAATAGAAACAAATTCTGGTACAGGAAAATCTTCAGCTGAAATATTTAGATCTTCATGTAAATAAGCATTTTTCATATACTGAGCCCATATTGGCAATGCCATTGTTGCGCCTTGACCAAACGCAATATCCTCAAAGTGAACAGAACGATCTTCTCCTCCAACCCAAACTCCGGTAACTAAGTTAGGGACCATCCCCATAAACCATCCATCACTTTGATTTTGAGTAGTTCCTGTTTTTCCTGCAATTGCGTTTTCAAAAACATATGGATACCCTGTCAGAATATTTTTATATATGTAGTTAGTTTTTTCAAGACCAGCATGTCTTAACCTTCCTCCAGAACCATATTGAGTTACTCCTTCCATTAAATTAAGTGTAACGTATGCAACTTCTTCACTTAATACATCGGCGGTTTCTGGAATCACCTCAAATAGAGGGAGTCCATTTTTATCTTCAATTCTAGTTATAAAAATAGGTTCTATAAAAATTCCCTTATTAACAAATGTGCTATAAGCTCCTACTAATTCATACAGACTAATATCAGGTGTTCCAAGAGCAATAGAAGGCACCTCTGGTAAATAAGATGTAATTCCCATTTTTTTCATTAAAGTTACAACAGGTTTAGGCCCAACCTGATCCATCAATCTTGCGCTAACAGTATTAATTGAATTTGCTAAAGCATTTTTTAAATTCCTGTTTTGGCCATACTTTTCACTTGAATTCTTTGGGCACCAAGCATCAATATTACCATGTTTCATTGGTTCAATACAATAAAGAGCATCTGGGAGTATATTGCAAGGAGACAGTTTCAACTGATCTATAGCGGTAGCATATAAAAAAGGTTTAAATGTAGAGCCAATTTGCCTCCTTCCTTGTTTAACTTGATCATACTGAAAATGTTTAAAATCAAATCCTCCAACCCAAGCTTTAACATGTCCTGTTTGAGGTTCCATAGACATTAAAGATGACCTCAAAAAATATTTATAATATCTTATTGAATCTACAGGTTTCATAATAGTATCAATTTCTCCTTTCCATGAAAAAACCTTCATTGGTGTTTCCACTTGGAAAGACTGCCAAATTTCATCATCATTATTTCCGCTCAGCCTCATCTTTCTCCATCGCTCAGACCTCATTGCAGATAATTTGATTAAAGTATCAACCTGACCTTCTCTTAAATCCCGAAAAGGAGGAGTCGGATTTAATGAGTCAGGTTCTTTATTCTGAGCAAAGAACTCAGACTGTAAGTTTTTCATATGGTCATCCATAGACTGTTCTGCAATCTCTTGTAGCCTAGAATCAATAGTAGTATAGATTCTTAACCCATCTCTGTATAAATTATATTTTGAACCATCCTCTTTTGTGTTTTCTCTTAGCCATTGATTCATAAACTCTTGGAGATATGCTCTAAAATAAGTTGCTAAACCTTCGCGATGAGACTCAGGAGAATAATCTATATTTAATGGCAATTGAGCCAATGAATCTAATTGATTCTTTGAAATCATGTCGTTTCTAAACATTTGTTGGAAAACAACATTTCTTCTATCTAAAACTAGTTCAGGTCTTCTGCGGGGATTATACAAAGATGAGTTTTTAAGCATCCCAACCAACATTGCTGCATCCTCAATAAGCAGACTATCTGGAGTTTTATTTAAATAAATTTTAGATGCTGACCTAACGCCATCAGCATTATTTCCGAAATCATATATATTAAGATACATTGCTATAATCTCATTCTTAGTATACCTTTTTTCAATTTGTAAAGCTAAAACCCATTCCTTTGCCTTTTGCAATACTGCTTGTATGAAATTTCTAGACCGTACACCAACAAATAATTGCCTGGCAAGTTGTTGTGAAATTGTACTTGCACCTCCTCTTCTGTTTAAAAAAACAATTGCTCTTAGTGTTGACCTTAGATCAATTCCTGGATGAGAATAGAATCTCTCATCTTCAGTTGCAATAAGAGCATTTACTAAATTTGAAGGAAGTTCTTTAAAAGTAATAGGGGTTCTGTTGTCATTAAAGTAATATTTTCCTAGAATCTCTCCATCTGATGAAATAATTTGAGTTGCCAGATTTGTGTTTGGATTTTCTAGCTGTTCAAACTCAGGCATTTCGCCAAAATAACCGTTTCCAGTCAAAATAAATAAAGAGAAAAATGAAACTAGTCCTAAAATTAATAGTGTCCAGTAAATCCTTATTAATCGTCTATTTCTCATACTTCCTAATGTTGACTGGTTTTGATATGACTCGCTCTTCCTTTCTTAAAAATTTTGTTGCTATTCTGTTTCCCCTTTCTAAGTTCTTTCTGTTTTTCATAAGAAAGCTCAATTGTATTTCTACAATCCTCTGAACAACAGGTGTTCATTTTTTCTTGACATTTTTTGCATTGGATAAACAATAGATGGCAAGCTACATTTGCACAATTAACATGTGTGTCTGCAGGATCTCCACATTGGTGACAGCTTGAAACAACCTCATCAGATATTCTTTCACTTTTCCTTTCATCAAACACAAAGTTTTTACCCAAAAAGTTATTGTCTAAGTTGTTTTCTTTTACCTGTCTTGTATACTCAATAATTCCTCCTTCAAGCTGGTATACATTTTCTACTCCTTTGTGCTTTAAATACGCACTAGCTTTTTCACATCTTATGCCTCCAGTACAATACATTAAATAATTTTTTTCTTTTCCATTTTTTTCTAATTGAGCATCAATAACTTGGAGGGACTCTCGAAATGTATCAACATCTGGTTTAATAGCTCCTTTAAAATAACCGATCTCACTTTCGTAATGATTTCTCATATCTACACAAACAGTATTTTTATTATTTAACATCTGATTAAATTCTTTTGCATCTAAATGATCCCCAATTTGAGTTACATCAAATGATTTATCATCTAAACCGTCAGCAACAATTTTTTCTCTCACCTTAATTGTCAACTTTAAAAACGATTTGTTGTATTGCTCAACAGCTCGGTTTAATCTTATACCATTTAGCGGATTTAACTTTTTAAGAGACTCTTTGAATGAATTATAATTTTCCTTTGGCACAGATATTTGAGCATTTATTCCTTCACATGCAACATATATTCTACCAAGCACATCTAGCTCAGACCAAATAATAAATATGTGATCTCGGAATAGATTAGGATTCCCAAGTTTAAAATACTTATAAAAAGATAGTGTTATTCTTTGTTGAGAATTTTCATCAATGATTCTTGCGCGTTCTTCCGCACTATGTTTATTGTACAGTTGCATGCTATACTAATATAGACAGTAAAATTACAACTTTTTAATAAGCTTATATTGGTTTTAGTCTGTTAAAGCTTCTTGATGTGGACCTATTAATATATATT
>Ga0208410_1001906_pt1 | contig 10300 bp, 7 predicted proteins | sample ETN02SmetaG_3_FD_185787 | JGI IMG/M metagenome (GOLD analysis project Ga0208410, IMG submission 185787) | Marine microbial and viral communities from oxygen minimum zone, Eastern Pacific Ocean - ETNP2014F10-02SV257 (SPAdes) (version 2) | ecosystem: Environmental > Aquatic > Marine > Oceanic ... | reverse complement strand
CATCAGAGAGTATCTTCGTGCCTTCTTCATCATTATTCATATCCACCAATGCATTTTGAATTAGTTCGACCATTTCGGCATTCATAGTCGAGGGATTATACAAAGCCGGGTGACTCGGGGCTTGACCAAATGGCTCGAGCATAACGAGCTCATCTCTATCTAAACACCAATCAGGACCATCAGCAATCCCGTCCTCATTTTCGTCACAGTAGAGCATATATGCTGTATCCTTGACTAAAGCAACGTCTCCGCGATCAGTCATCATACACTTCATTGCACCCTTGTATCCGGAATATTGAGTGCCTCCGTCTGGTATGCTTGAATCTTCGTTGAAGAAATGTGTCACTGTATCTCGTAATGAAGTAATTTCTTCAGGATCTCCACGTACCTCAGCATACCCATTTCCAATCAAGTATCCCATTGGAATCAACATTCCAGCACTTTTCAGCCATCCTGTGTGGCAAGACGTTTTTCCATTCATTAAAGCAAATGGGTCTGTATCCGGATCATCATCTAGATATGCGTCTGCAATTTCAGAATCCTTTTTCACCCAGGCTGCCGCATTATAGTACGTCCTTTGATCGAATTTCCACTCGGCCGCTAGCACGTCCAAATCGTAAACTTCCCATGCAAGCCAAGCGGCCGCACCATCTACAAACCCAATATCCGCATTGCCATTATTGATAGCCTCGATTATCGCGCCAGAATTCGATACAGGCATTATTTCAACATCCATACCAGTCAGAGCACTCATTTTGTCTGCCAAGTGCTGAGGGTTCTCTTTTCCAAAATACAAATAATCATCTTGTACCTCAAAAGCGATTGTAATACAGTTATCTTGATCATCACATTGTTCGTAATTAATGTCGAAAATGAGATACAATACGGTCGCAGATAACACTAATCCAGCGAGCAAAAGTGCTTTGTTAGCTTTGGCCCAACCAGCCCAACTAGTTTTTTCCATACATCTCCGAAATCGGTTTGTTTGATAATGTTTAGGGCGCCCTAAACTAACGATAAATAGTATGTTTAAATCTCAACCAAGCATCATTCTCAATTCTTCTACAGATCTCAACTCATCAAAGTAAATAACTTCCAGAGCATCAAAAAGTTCGCTATCTCCAATTCGCTCAACCATTGGTAAAATTTCTCCATATGTCTCGCTAGCTTTCAACTCAGTTTTGTGTGCCTCTTCCAACATATCTCGGAAGTCCATTGAGTGTAAAATTGGGTCTTCTGCCCTCTCTGTAGTGGCCTTACCGTGTAATTTCACTATAGCGGATCTTACGGTTGAAGCATGAGCAATTGATTCTGTTACTTCATTATTGAAGAATACCGAAAGTTGTAATCTATGAATCCCTGAAACGTATGCGGAATAGTGAGCATACATTGCAATAGCTCTCAATTCCCAAGCGAGAGCATTATTCAGTGCCACAATTAACTCATCAGTATTGACCATTTTCTTCATCATTAGGGTGAGTAACGGGGTTCATAATCAATTGTAGGAAAAATTAATTCAAAACAGTCATCATTATTAGATCCCGAAAAACCATCTAAATTGAGCAAATTTCCAACTAAAATAGGATTTAGAAGCGCTGAAAAGGTCCAATTTATGGCGACCAACTCTAACGAATTCTACGTCCAAATCTCGAGTAAATCGCTCCCAATAATCCCTGGATTCACTAGGAAAAGATTCCAAGAATCTAGTTGGAGTAGCCATCAGTTTCCAATTTGGTTTACTAGAAATCGCAGTAATCACGGTTCTTCTAGCGGCATCGGTTCTCAATTCTTTCACTTCAACCATGACATCCTCTTTCCGGTCACCCAATATTTCAACAACCTCTGAAAATGTAGGTATCTTTACCCCCAAATCCTCACCCGCTTCCATTATTTCAGAGAAGTTCAATTTGGCGGTTTCGATTAATTCTCCATCTGCAAGTATTTGGTCATCATGAAAGACAAAAATTATTCCATCCAAAGATTCTCTAATATCAAATTCCCAATACTTGAATTTTCTATTATCTACCTGACCTAATGAATTCATAAGCCCATCAATGGTATTTTCCATTTTGGTACCAGAAGCTCCCAATCTATGCCCCAAATTTCTCAAAAATAATCCTCTCCTTGTAATCAGCTGCCAATATTTATCAATAGAAATGAGTAAAAAAACCGCTCTCCAATTCAATTGACTGCTCATCAGTTATATGATAATTTTCTATGCATGATTCAAGAGTTTAGGGCTCCCTAAATTTGATATACATATCGCTATCCGGCCGGTTTAGGGAGACCTAAACTATGAATAGAACAATGACTTTAATGATGACTTTAGTATTAATCGGCAGTGCGATTGCCGGTTGTGCAGGAGATGATGTAGATCTTGATGACGCAGATGGAGGATACACATATGCTTCCAACGTTGATAATCACCGAATGTTAATGGGTGATGTCTGCGATATTAAGGACCTATCTGGTGCATACGATTGGGACGGTGTGAAGGATATCTACGAAGATGGAAAGCACGCTGAAAAGTCCGACGGATCCTACAGGACCCTCATGGGCTTCGCAGATGCTTCCGGCAAGAACCACGCCTACGACGCATACTATGATGCAGACGGCTCATGGAATGACTTCGTATCCGCAGCCATTGATGGCACAGGTCCTTTCGATGGAGAATCTGACACTGTCAGAGATCAAGCAGTCGAAAAGGGAATCCAGAATGGTGTAATGACTGCTTATGCAATCCATGAACTCAACGCTGCAATCATCAAGGCGGAAGCAGGAAACTGGGGGGCGGATGACGCTCAACATGCTTGGGATGAAGGTTGGGCTTTCTACCACGGTCCTGACGATTCCAACCATGATTACGACGGATGTGGACCATATGCAACCGCCGCCAAGAGAGGGGGTAACTTTGGGACTGGTGATGCTACAAACATCGCTACTCTAGCCGCAATGAACGCTGGCTTGACTGCACTCCAGAATGAGGATATGCAAGGAGTAGTCGACGCACGCGATGAGGTTCTGAAGAATATTGTAATCGTTTACTCACAGGCTTCCGTAAGGTACGCATCGAAGATGACGGACGATCTAGCTGCTGGAGATACTGCAGACTACGACAAGCACCAGGCAGAGGGTCACGCCTTCTACAGGGTAATCGAGGCATATGTCGCTGAGTACACATCAATCTGCTACAACATGGTCTCTCACACGGTCGCATCGGATAGCTCACAGGAATCCTGCGAGGCATACATGTATCTGGAGAACTACACCTCTCAAAACGACCCGAATGGAGAAGAATTCACAGGATGCTATAATTCAGTGACACACGCTCAACACGAGGGAATGTCAGAGGAGGAGTGCAATGCCTTTGGATGGTATGCTAATTACTACAATGGCAAGATTCTCGAAATCTTCGATCTAAAGAATGATGGAGATGCAACAGCAGATTACGAAGCTGATATCCGCTCCTATCTACAGCCAGTCTGGGATGCTTTTGGCATCACAGCCGAAGACATTGGAACTCTCCAATGAAATACGTAACCAGTCGATAAGACAAAACAGTTGGCAGGGGGCGTAATAGCGCCTGACACCTACATTCGAATTCCGTATTCGAACGCAATAGGCCCCCTGTCAACAACCTTAGCCAATAGCATTGGCAATACCCGTTGGCAGGGGGGACTCTAACAGCGTCACATAGGAGCAATCTGTACACATCACAGGTTCCCCTGTCAACACCAGGATTAAATTGAAAATTATGTTATTTCCTTCAGGACTAACATTGAAAAATCAGCATCCTGAGCAAGAGTCGGGTAGACAGAGGTTTTGTTCAATGCCGACAAAAAGACATTACAAAATACTGGTCATTTGTTATACCATTATCCTGCTTTCTAGCACTTTCTCTGGTTGCTTGAGTGATTCTGAAGAATCAAATAATCAAACAAGAACTCCCATTGTTCTGGCATTTGAAGTGTCCGAGGGTATGCTTGAGTCAGAAACTAATCCTGAGATGCTGGCAGATATTCTTACCCAAAACAGTAGATTTGATTTTACAATTTATGCCGTTGATTCAGAAGCAGCGATACTCGAGGCACTAAGGTTTGGAAATGCCGATATCGCTCTAATGGATAGCGGTGCTGCTTGGATTGGGTGGAATCAATACGATTTGCAGGCTTTTGCAGCGGACCAAAAATCAGACGGCAGGACATACTACAATTCTCTCGCTTGGGTTCTCGACGATAGCGATATCGCTGAAGCATATTTTGATGATGATCCGCTAACAAATCCATTCTCACTTATGCAAGGCAAAACTTCCTGTCATACGGGTTGGTTACATTCAACTGGAATGATGGTTCCAATGGGATTCTTCCTTGGATTAGGGTATGCAAATGTAATTGGCGATCCAAATGATATCGAATCTCTAAGAGATACAATTTTCGAATTCTTCAATGAAAACTCATCAATTCCGGAACCAGGCACACAGTACTATGGATTTTCAGGGGCTCTAAAATGTCTTTCAGATGGGGCCGGTGAGGTTGCATTTGCGAAGGATAACACGGTCTCTCAATACTGCACCACAGAAAATGGAAATAATGTCGAAGAGTGGTGTTTGGACGCCTCGAGATATGTTTCTCTCGAACCATTCGCTAAGACTCCCAGTGATGTTTTCATGACTCATTCTAATTTTGATGACGATTTAGTAATCAGTGAACTTACGGATTTTCTAATTGACTTTAGTTCAAACGAGGATTACAGCGAAATTCTCTACAACACACTAGGGACAAAGGGTGTAGTTTCTACAGATTCTGAATCTCATCTTGGTATATACACACCTCTGGTTTCGAATATCCCTGGGATTTCAGCTTATTATACCGATAATGGCAGTGAATCAATAACAATAACAATAGAAGAATTAATTGTTGCATTTGAACTAGATGATTCAAAATTAGAAACCAATAGTGACCCAATCCATTTAGCCGAATTTCTATCCATAGAATTAGGAATAAATGTTTCAATTCACTATGTTAATTCTCAATCAGAAATGATTGAATCAATTGAAACAGGTGAGGCCCACATTGGATTCCTTCCTTCATCATCTTCTTTAGTTGGATGGAAATTACATAATCTATCAGTTCTAGGAGCCATACAAAACAAGGATCAATTGACTCAGCGGTATTCTATGGCCTTAGTCTCAAATTTAGGAGAATTGGCTACAGCAAGTTCAGACAATGAAACTAGCACCGATCCATTTGCAATGATGCAGGGGAGAGTTTCTTGCTTCACCGGTTCTCAATCTCCAATTCACACAATTCTTCCTATTCATTATCTAATTGAAAATGAGTATTATTCTCCTAATCAAGAAAATGTCGAGATTATCGAAACAATACGCGGCTATTTTGGAAATCAATCATCTATTCTTTCTTCTTCAAGTACCCCTGCGGGAGAGGCAGGTGCGATTAGCTGCCTCTCCGAAAATGTAAGTGAAATAGCATTCGTCGGAGAAGATGCACTAGAAGAAAATTGTAATCAAGACGAACAAGAAAATCAAGATTGGTGCATGGAAATCGACCAGTACCTATCTTTGGGTCAAGTCGGTGTATCTCCAAGTGAATCTGTAATGTACAACCCTTCGACTCTTGATTCTAGAAGTAGAGCCGCTATTCTCAACGCCTTAGTTACTTTGAATTATCAGATGTATCTAGAGAATTATTCTAGACCTGGATTTGGAACATATACTGGTTGTTACGATATTTCTACACACAAGGTAAATTCAGATAATAATAGAGAAATCTGTGGTGATGAAATTCTAAACAATATACTCGATGGTACAGGGATTGTTAGAACAAATTCACAAGAACATCTTGGCTTGCTATCTGAGGTGGTAAGTGCTGTACCCGGAGCCTATTCATTCTTGCGAGAATCGATATAAGTTATCCGATTCGTAAGATATTTTGTTATCACTAAACCCATCAATACCATATATTGGTTTAGGGCCGCCTAAATTACAAGGGGGCTTTGGAGTTGTCCGAGAGTATGGGTTCAGAAAATCCGATTGTTTCCCTCGAAGATGTAGTAATCGGATATGAAACTGAATCACCCTTAGTCAGTATCCCCAATCTCGAAATATTCCCTGGTGAAATAGTAGCCATAGCGGGCCCTTCTGGTATCGGGAAGTCCACTTTACTTGGTACAATTGCGGGACTAATACGTCCAATTTCCGGTTCGATCAAAGTTTGTGGTGCAGAAATTCCCTCGAAACCTCTCCGTGGTGCACTAGGGTATATTCCACAAAAATTGGGTTTAGTTCGTCATGCAAGTGTTAGGCACAATGTAATGTTGGGTGCTCGAGCTGGAACTAATGATAGGAAGGAAAGAAAGGAACGAGTTACCAATGCAATTCAACAAATGGGGCTCGAGGAAAAGTCAAGAGAACCAATTAGGAGATTGTCCGGTGGCCAACAGAGAAGAGTCGCAACGGCCAGAACATTGGCTCAGCGACCAAGATTAATTCTAGCAGATGAATTTTTGAGTGAATTAGACGAAGAAACATTGGCTATGGTTTTGGAAAGCGTGACAAGCTACGTGAGAGAAAATAATTCAGCATTAATCGTTGTCGAGCATGATATTTCTAGAGCCAAGTCAATGGCAAATCGCCTCCTAGTTATTGATGATGGAAGAGTTAATCCATTCATTACCAAACCAAAAGCCGTGGTGTTGAATTCATGAAGAAGATAGCAGTAGATGGCGAAAAGATGGCTCTGGTGCTATGGATTCTCCTTTTGCTTGCAATTGTAATTCTAAACGGGATGGTTGGCGACTGGGGCAGATTAGCAGGTGGCCCAGATAATCTTGTCAGATTCTTCTTTCAGTCTCTTTGGCCACCAGATATGAGCGTTCTAGAGCCTCAAACATACCCAGTTTGTACTGCCCAACCAATTTTCGATTTCACTTGCTCAACCGCTTGGAAGGGAGTTATTGAGACGCTAAAGATTGCATTTGTTGCAACTGTGTTTGGCATGGTTGTAACATTGCCTTTGTCAATCATGGCTTCAAGAAATTTAAGTCCGCGATGGATATCTTACCCTACTCGCTTTCTTATCTCAGCATGTAGGAGCCTTCCAGCATTGATTTGGGCTATTTTCTTGGTTATTCTAGTCGGCTTAGGCCCATTAGCTGGCGTTCTGGCAATGACAATTTACACCGTAGGGTATCTTGGAAAATTACAGTATGAATCAATTGAGGGTCTGACAAAAACCCCTTTGGATGCGGCGAATGCAATAGGCTTGAGTCGTTGGGAAGTAGCAGTTAACGTCGTTATTCCAGAAGCCGCAAATGATCTAATTTCTCACTCGATATTCATGTTTGAATATAATTTCCGTTCTGGTACTGTAATCGGCATTGTCGGTGCAGGAGGAATTGGATATTACATCGATCTGTATCTTAGATTTTTACAATATGACAAGGTATTTGCATATCTGATAATCATCTACATTGTTGTTCTAATAATCGATTTTATTTCGATTTATGCAAGGTCATTCTTTACTGAGGAAGAATATCTTGCGACGCCGAATTGGAGAGACGTCTTCATTCCATCTTGGACTCGAGATTGAACTTGAAAATTATACACCATAAGCTTCGACCATTCGTCGAACAGCAGTTGAAACCTCTTCCTCTCCATCAAGGAGGTTACCCAACGCTGAAAGGAACGGCACCTCAATATCTAATCTCTCTGCTCGGTTAAGGAACATCCTAGTCGCTCTAACTCCCTCAGCCACCATATGCATCTCTGCGAGAGCCTGTTCGAGAGATTTTCCAGAACCAAGTTTTTCTCCTAGCGTTCGGTTTCTTGAACGTGGACTAGTTGCAGTCACGTACAAGTCTCCGATTCCAGCAGGTCCAAAGGCTGTTCCGGAATTTGCACCCATTGCGTCAAGCAGAGTAATCCCTTCTGAGAATCCTGCAAGAACCAAGGCTGCTTTGAGATTATCACCGCCTATTCCATCTCTTAGACCATCGACTAAACCACAAGCAAGGGCAACCGTGTTCTTGTAAGCCCCCCATAATTCTGCACCTTCAACATCATTCGTTGCGGTAAGAACCAGTGATTCAGTCGAAAGTCGCTCTGCGATTCTATCGGCAACCGATCTATCATGGCAGGCAACTAGGGCAGTCGTCATTACTCCTCGAGCCACTTCGGGAGCGATTGTGGGGCCAGTTAGTACAACCACAGGATTGGATTTACCTGCGGCGGAAAGTCGGTCTTCAATCTCACGAGAAATCATACCCGATTCACTCTCCGATGTTGGAGCTAATCCTTTCGCCAGATCTATCAAAACATGAGAAGGCCGAAGTAAAGGAATCAGTTCATTAACAACTGAGAGAATTACACCACTGGGTAGTGCTAAGACAAGAATCTCGCAAGTATCTGTAACATCGGACAATTCCATGGTGGAGTCTAGACTGTGAATCTCGTGTCCAGGTAGGTACTTTTCGTTGATATTGCTGGTCATCAAGGACTCGTATACTTCTGCCTCGATTGTCCAACCCATCACATTGTGCCCGTCTTCACACCAGACCTTTGCTAGCGCAGTACCCCAATTGCCCAGTCCAAGAACACCTATGCGTGACATGTGCACCCCTGAATCACATCGCCCAATGCTCCCGTTATCACCTCTTTGGGGTAAGAAGTGGCTACCGTTGGATTCTTGACCTTGAGTTTACGGCCGGATGTTAAGCAGGGGTTCCCGAGCGGTCAAAGGGGCTGGGTTTAGGTCCCAGTGCGTAGTGCTTCGCAGGTTCAAATCCTGTCCCCTGCACCATTTTTCATCCATTATGCCGACATCGTGTTGATAAGGGGGGTTTTTCTCCAACGATTCAATGAATCGCGCGTATGCCTTACTCGCTAGCCTAATTTTGATTGCCACTCCAATGGCAGGTTGCCTTTCTGGTGAAGATTTGGAAGAACTTGTTGACGATGTCTTAGGATGTATGGACGAAAATGCAGCCAATTACGAAGAAAACGCCACGGCCGAGTTAGTTGGAGACTGTATTTACATGGCCACCACGGAGACTTTCATCGAGGCCATGACTGATATGGGAAGTATCGAAGATATGCTAGAAGAGAGTCCGAAGGCAGGATACTCTCAGTCGATTTCATCGAGCGAGTGGAACCAAGATTTGGGGATGCAGATGGATGTCGAGATAGAGGACATTGTAATGGCGGATCTTGACAATGACTCAGTCTATGTTCACAACTCAATTTCAATTGCAGGGTTATTGCAAATGGAATATACTCATGTGCAGGTCGGCGAGGTTGTCAATGTCCACCTGTTGGTGGGCGGAATGATGGTTCAAGGAGAGGCAACAACCGGCTCCTATCAAACTCGAGATGCAACTCCCAATGTTTTGGAGGTAATCGCAGAACAGGCCGGACTCTTCAATGAAGGCGGACTCTTCAATGACGGAGATGATGATGATGGGGATGATGATGATGATGGTGACTTACCAGAAGACGCAGTAATTACAATCACTATCAGCGATGATATGGAAACCCAGACAATGACAATGGAGTATAATGAGGATGACGCCGAGGTTACTATGACTATTCACATAGATCAGAATGAAGACCTTATGTCCATGAGCATGGAAAGCGACAATGGCTCTGCGACCTCATCAATAACTTACGAAGTGATGTGGGGAGATGCAATAGTCATCGAGGTGGATGAGACTCTTCCAAAAACCTCGATTCCAGTTTGGTTAGATTTCGCAGGTGAGGATGAATTTGTCTGTGGAACAGGGGAGACAATTCCGATGGATTGGGTCGATGACGGCTACCCTGATTGTGAAGACGGTTCAGACGAATCTGACAATCACGGCGATGACGACCACGGTGACGACGACCACGGTGACGACGACCACCATGATGATGGCAATCATATCAGTTGGAACAGTTATTATGACGGCTACTGTGAGTGGGAAGGCAACGACCTAGATGGCGATGATAATACTTGGTGGTGTAAGATATCTCAGGACGATGAGGACTGGGACACATGGTGGTATTACTGTGAGCACCATGACTCAGACTGGTACTGCACTGACGACTTCGGACAGAGCGAGGAATTCGAGCACTCTGCAAACGGAGACGAGTGGTCAGGTTCAGAGGATGGAGAAGATGGACACGATGATGACGGAGACGACGATCACGCATTCTACTGCTCAAATGACGGTGAAGATTACGCTGAATCAATGGGGGGAATCCTGTGCCCTGAAGGGCCAGGAGTAACTCCTGAATGTCCAAATGGAG
>Ga0208410_1001905_pt1 | contig 10302 bp, 8 predicted proteins | sample ETN02SmetaG_3_FD_185787 | JGI IMG/M metagenome (GOLD analysis project Ga0208410, IMG submission 185787) | Marine microbial and viral communities from oxygen minimum zone, Eastern Pacific Ocean - ETNP2014F10-02SV257 (SPAdes) (version 2) | ecosystem: Environmental > Aquatic > Marine > Oceanic ... | reverse complement strand
TATAAGGAAGTCAAACAGGCTTACCTTAGAGGACCTGTCAGTAAGATGCAGTCAAATTGACCCAAAATCAGCGCCATCCGTTTCATATATCAGCATGATTGAGAATGGAAAACGATTGCCGTCAGAAGATGTCTTATCACTTATTGCAAATGTTTTTCAAAAAGATGAGTCTTGGTTTCTTGATGAAAACTTAGAGATCTCGGTTCAATCGGATGACGAGGAACCTGTAAAAAATATCCCGCTTGAACCTGGATTTCTTTACTCCAAGGATCTGCTCCAAGATGCAATACCTGAATTACTGGATCAAACAGGTATCACTGGTAAACAATTTGCTCAATTATTGATCCGATCTTATCAAGAAAAAAATCAAAATCGGTTTCCAGATATTGAAAAAATTGCCGATGCGGAATCTGAGCAAAAACTTCCAATAAAAGTCAGCGATATTCGACGTTTGTACAAGAAACATGGCTTGAAAATAAAGTGGTTCAATCAAAATAAGATCAATACCAATCATCCGCATGGTAAAAATAAAATACTCTTAAGATCATTTTTTGACAGCAACAATAAAGTTTATATCAATGAAGCCTTAAGGAATGATGCAAAAAGATTGAAATATGACATGGCAACCCATCTCGGTCATAAGATTCTTCATGGTGGAGATGGATTAAGGTCGCCTGTTACTTCTGGCACCAACAGTTTTGTATCAAAGAGTTCAAACTCAACCGTACAATCACATGATGTCTTACTGGCTTGGCATGACTTTGAATCCAGCTTCTTCGCTGGTGCCCTACTATGTCCTAGAAAGGCCTTTAGAAATTACTTGATTAAGAATGAACATCATATCTCTGCTAAAAACGATCTGGATCTATCGCCAGCATTACTAATGAGAAGAATAACCGCCGTTTCTCAGTACCCATATTGGCATTATTTTGAAGCCTATCAGCCAGGTTTTCTAACAGCAGTTTATAGAGGCAACGGCATACAACTTCCATGGGGTAACTTGAATATGGTCAATGACCCTTGTCCAAATTGGGCCGTCTTTCGCTTATTAAATGAAAGCTATGTCCAGAATCCACAGTCTCAGATTTCCCTACTTAAAACAGATGAATCGGCACATCTTTATGCTTGCTACTCAATCAGAATCAGTGATTCTGCAGGAAACCTAAAGCTCTATTCTCTCGGTCTCGATTTGGTACCTGTATTTAAAGACCAAGGTTTTAATCACAAAGAACTCCTAAGGATGACTGAAGAAAGTTGCATGAAATCCAATGGTGAATCTTTATTAGAGGGTGATGTGATAACTGCAATTGAGCAAGTGAGTCATATCCTTAAAATTGGATGGATTCGTGATGCTTTGGATTCACCAGCAAGGATCATTTGCCCAAGAAGCTCCGGATGCAAGAGAGAAAAACCATGCAAAACTATAAGAAATCCATATCGTTTCGATGAGATTGATAGCTTAAAGGAAAATATACTCTTGTTAGAAAAAGCGAAGTTGATTTAAATTCTTATTCGGTTACGACTGGGATTGTTTCTAAAGAATCAGTCTTATCTATATCGGAAATCCTAGCTTTTAGATAATCAGTAATTTCTTGATACTTTTTACTAAGTATTGGTAAATTTTCAAATTCATCAAACAATCTACCATTATCCGAATACTTAGTAAGGTCAGGTAAAATTGGTAAGTTTGAAATCAATTCTACGCCGTGCTTTTCAGAGAAATCGTCTATATTTCCTGTTCCAAAAATATAATGATCCTTTCCTGAATCATCAGTGAAGTAACTCATATTTTCTATCAGCCCAAGAACTTCTATATCAAGCTTCCTAAAAGCTATCAAAGATTTCTCTACATCGATCAATGAAATATTCTGAGGTGTGGTTACCAATATCGTTCCAGTTAAATTTGCTTTCTGAGAAATTGTAAGTTGAGCATCGCCAGTACCGGGTGGTAGGTCAATGATCAAATATTCAAGATCATTCCAATTGGTTTGAAAGAGCAATTGATTGATTGCTTGTGAGAGCATTGGACCTCTCCAAATCATGGCATCATTATTTGTTTGCACGAAACCAATAGACATCAACTGGATACCATTTGATTCGATTGGATTAAATGACTTGCCATCATTTGATGTGACTGATTGCCCTGATACTCCAAAAATTCTTGGGATGCTCGGGCCGTAAATATCAGCGTCCAATAAGCCAACTCTTGACCCACTTTTTGATAATGCAATTGCTAGGTTACTGCTGACCGTCGACTTACCTACGCCCCCTTTTCCTGATGCAACTGCTATGATTTCTGCATTTGTGTTCACAGTTCTTATTCAGAAAATTTTTGTTTGATCTTTTTAAAGATCGACTGACCCCAATTGATTCTATCATCTCTTTGCGTTTGTTTGTGAGAAGCCCTGATACTTCCAAAATAAAAGAATATCCCAAGGAAAAGAATGATCAATATTGAGTAAAAAAGATCGGATCCCACTAATTTCTCGAGTACAGCTTTGAAAGTAAGCGCAGGATCTCAAGATAGAGCCATATTAAAGTCACCATCAATGAAAAAGCACCGTAAGCCTCCAGATATTTAGGAGCACCCTGTTCTGCAGCTTGTTCAATGAAGTCAAAATCGAGGACTAAATTGAGTGCTGCGACCGCAACTACAACAAGACTAAAGCCAATGCCCATGAGACTGTTTGAGTGGATAAACCCTATAGAACTGCCAAAGAAGCTCATGATGAAACTCACAAGATACAGCACAAAAATTCCACCTGTTGCTGCAAACAACATCAGACGAAAATTCTCAGTGGGTTTGATTAATCCTGATTTGTAAGCAAGCAATAAGGCTGCAAGAGTTCCAAATGTCAGTGCGACAGCTTGCATAACAATGCCATCAAAAGCAGATTCGTACATCGCTGAAATGCCGCCTATGGCTAACCCCTGAAGAAGTGCATATATCGGTGCAGAAATATTTGCTACAGTCGGTTTAAATATTGTGACCATTGCAGCAATAAGGCCGCCAATCAGTCCAAATATCATTAAACCAGTTACTGAGTTGGGGTCACCACTATTGAAGAAAATATTCCAAGTCCATGAACCAGACAAGACACACAAAAATAGATATAAACCTGTTTTATTGACTGCTCCCGATAGAGTCATTACCTCATCTGTAGAGAAGTCAGATGAACGATGTGTAAAAGCTCTGCTCTTAAAAGCCGGATTACCTGATCTACCAAACATTTGCAATGCGCGATGACGTGCCATTATTTTCTCCTATTTGAAACTATTTATTTGAGATCTTGACAACGATCTCAAGATCTTGGATTTGGGTGTTGTCTGGAAGTCTTGGGATATTCTCAACGTTCATATCATCGCTAGCTATATCCTGTAATTGACCGGTATCAATATTAAAGAAGTGATGGTGCGATGTTGTCGTGGAGTCATAATAAGTTCTGCTTGGATCAACCGTAACTTCGTTCACAATTCCATATTCTGCAAAAGCATTTAGCGTATTGTAAACGGTGGCTTTTGAGATGCTGTACCCTTTTTGTTTTAATTTTTCATGGACTTGCTCTGCAGAGAGGTGGTTTGGTTTATCAAGCAAAATCATGCCGATGCGTGTACGAGCTCTTGTAGGCCTTAAACCATAGAGTTTAATCTTTTCTTGAACCTTTGTTTTTAATTCAATTACATCATTCATAACACTATTCTAAATTGGATTCCTGATTTTGCCAATATTTTCAATGTCTTATTGATTTTCTTTGTTCTGTTTTAAAAGCTCTGCAATAAGAAGCATCAAGATGCCAATTGTAATAAAACTGTCAGCCATATTAAATGCTGGGAAATAAAAGTGACGAATCGCAGGGAGGCCATCTGTATCTATAAAGCTTCTTTCATAATAAAAAAGGATAAAATCTGTGACAGCACCTTGAGTCATTCGATCAATAAGATTTCCAATGGCCCCACCGATGATTAAGAGAATCCCAAGCTCCTCAATCTTTGACCAAGTATTTCTGACTAGAAGAATAATGAAGAATAAAATGGCTAATACTGAAAGAGCAATTAAAGGAAGTGTTTGCAGTCCAGATTGATAATCGAAAAGACTGAAAGCAATCCCTTTATTAAATATCAATGTGAGATCCAGAAAGCCGAGGACATTAAATCTTTCATATTCACCGATGAAAGCAATGGCTAAGCTTTTTGACCATTGATCTAGAAAAATGACTGCTGTGACAATAAATAATCTAAATAAAGAATGGCTCATTCAGAAAAATGATCTCTGTTCTTCAATATCACTGATGTTACTGATGCATCTGCTACAAATTTCTGGATGCTCACCAGATGCTCCAACTGTTTCTTGTCGATGCCAGCACCTTCCACATTTCTGAGCATTGGATTTCTTTACGTCTACACTGAGCTCATCATTGGATTCACGATTAGAATCAAGCTGAAGATCTACCGAGGAAGTGATAAATAAAAATCTTAACTCTTCTGAGAATTGACTGAGAAAATCATAAGTTTCTTTTCTGGCAGAAATAATCAAATGCGCATCAAGCGGAGAACCGATCTTCCCATCATCTCTTGCAACTTCCAGTGCTTTTAGGATAATAGTATTGATTTCATTCAAACGATCCCAATCAATATTGGATTCAATATTCGGTGAAACCAACCATTCACTGAGAAAAACTGACTCCTCTTTTCTTTCAGGCATCTGTTTCCAAATTTCTTCAGCAGTAAAAGACAAAATGGGAGCAATCCAGCGCGTAAGTGATTCTGAGATTAAATATAAGGCTGTTTGAGCAGACCTTCTGCCAACTGAATCAGTAGGCATTGTATAAAGACGATCCTTAAGAATGTCCAAATAAAAACCACCCATGTCATTGACACAAAAGTTATGTAGAAGATGAATGATCTTATGAAATGAGTAATTGTTGTATTCATCCATTATTTGCTGATTCAAAAGTGCTACGCGCTTTATAGCTAATTGATCAAGTAAAACCAGTTCTGAAATATTCAGTTGATTCTTGTTTGGGTCAAAATCATTTAAATTACTGAGCAAAAATCTCGCTGTGTTCCTAATTCTCCTATACGTATCAGCATTCCGTTTGAGTATCTGATCCGAGATCTTCATTTCGCTGGTGTAATCAGTGGATGCAACCCAAAGTCTTAAGATGTCGGCACCCATATTGTTGATAACAGACTGAGGTGAGACAGTATTACCAATAGACTTAGACATCTTGTGACCTTTTTCATCAACGACAAATCCATGAGTAAGAACTTCCTTGTAGGGTGCACAATTATTAATGGCTACAGAGGTCAATAAAGAACTCTGAAACCAGCCGCGATGTTGGTCGGATCCCTCAAGATATAAATCTGCATCATTTGTTATGTGATCAAAAAGATGGCTGACCGTCTGATGCGCGATCCCCGAGTCCATCCAAACATCCATTGTATCTGAAGATTTCTCATATGAGCTTGACTCATCGCCTAAGAATTCATGAGCCTCATTATCAAACCAGGCATCGATGCCGCCTTCTTCAATTTTATCAGCAATTTGATGAAGTAATTTTGGAGTATCAGGATGGATAGACTGATCGTCCTTGTGTGTAAAAAGTGGTATTGGAACTCCCCAATATCTCTGTCTAGATATGCACCAATCTGGCCTTTTTTCGATCATTCCATTGATTCGATCTTCGCCCCACTCGGGTTTCCAAGTAACATTTCTTATTGACTTCAAACAAGTCGATCGAAAGTCTTCATTTTCCATGCTGATAAACCATTGTCTTGTAGTCCTAAATATTACTGGCGTTTTATGTCTCCAGCAGTGTGGGTAACTGTGTTCAAAATTTTCACTTGAGATCAATAAATTTGAATGGTCTAGTTTTTCTAAAATATGGGATTCTGATTTGAAAATATGCTGATTGGCAAAGCTCTCCTTTGCCTCAGTAAAAACTCCATAGGTATTAACATAACAGCTGAGATCCAAATCATTTTCTTTACCCAGATAGAAGTCTTCTTGGCCATGAGCAGGTGCAGTATGAACTGATCCCGTGCCATTCTCTGTGGTTACATGATCGCCTAATAAAACCGGAACAGTGCGTTGATCAAAAGGATGCTGCAACTGGAGTCCAGAAAGATTCTCAGCGGATATCTCTTCGAGCTTGTCTAGCTTTTTAACTCCCCACCTGCTTGCAATGCTTTCTTGGAGATCATCGGCAATGATCACAAAGATATCTCTCTCATTAAGCTTGGCTTTAAAGATGGCATAGTTGATGTCTTTACCCATTGCGACCGCTTCATTTGAGGGAAGAGTCCAAGGTGTTGTAGTCCAAATTGGGATATACAATTCAACCTCATTATCAATCTTCTTAGATTTCGTCCTTCCTATAAAATCAGAAATATCGGCCACGCTGAACAATACATCAACCGATGTAGATGTTTTATCGATGTATTCCACTTCCGCCTCTGCCAATGCAGATTGGCAATCCAAGCACCAATGCACCGGTTTATGCCCATGCATAACATGATTGTTTTTATATATCTCTGCAAATGCTCGGATTTGTTCTGCTTCGTATCTTTGATCCAGCGTCAAGTATGGATTTCCCCACTCTCCAGGTATACCCAAACGAATAAAATCTTCTTTCTGCTCTTCCACTTGTCTCAGAGCGTATGCACGGCAATGATCTCTGAATTCTTTTGCGGTTAATTTAGGGCCAACCTTGCCTATTTTCTTCTCCACTTGGTGTTCAATCGGTAAACCATGACAGTCCCAGCCAGGAAGATAGGGTGCATCAAATCCAAATAATGTCTTTGATTTGATGATGAAATCTTTCAAGATTTTATTGAGGGCATGACCAATATGGATTTTCCCATTTGCATAGGGTGGACCATCAAGCAGGAGAAATGACTTTTTGCCAGCGGATTTATCCCTAATTTTTTTATACAAATCAATCTCATCCCAAAATTTAAGAATTTCAGGTTCTCTGTTGGGCAGGTTCGCTTTCATCGGAAAAGACGTGCCCGGTAAATTCAACGTGTCTTTATAATCTTTCATAGATGCTCATTTGATGTGCATATTATAGTCGCTGGCTTGTGGTTTCAATACGTAAGTCCTTGAACCTAAACCCAAGAAGGAAAAGAATTGAAAAATAAATAATGACTGATAAAGAGATCAGAAAGAAAAGGGATCCTATCCTCTCAAAAATACTGCTATCTATCCATAATGAATCATCGGGATTAAAAGCCATCAAGAAAGCAGCCATTGCGATCGTTGCCAAAGCAATTCTGAGAAGGTATATAAAACCATCTCTATTGATCTCAATTAGTCCCTCCTTAACCAATTGATAGAATAATAATATTGCATTAGTCATCGAAGCAATTGAGAAAGCAAGCGCCAATCCCAAATGAGGGATCTCAGAATTTTTACTAACAAAGTAAGAAACAAATATTACAGATAAAATAACATTGATGCATAAAGTGATAAGACCGAATCTAAGAGGTGTTTTGGTGTCTTCTCTTGCATAAAACGCAGGCGATAGAACCAAGACCATGCATAGCCCAATGATACCAATTGAATAGCCCCTAAGGCTTATATCGGTCATTATTAAATCATAGTCGCTGAAGCTGCCTCCGAGGAATATGGTTGAAATGAGAGGAGCAGAAAGCAAGAAAAGGCCGGCTGACGATGGAACCGATACCAATAAAGAAAGGTTCAATCCCCATCTTAGTGTGTCTGTAAATTTCTTTTGATTGTCTAAAGCATTTTCTTTGGATAAAAAAGGTAAGACAACTGTTGACAATGCCACGCCAAAAACCCCGACTGGGAACTCCAGTAATCGATCAGAATAATAAATCCAACTGACACTTCCGGTTGCTAAAAAAGAGGCAATCAATGTATTGATCAATAAATTAATCTGAGAGGCTGAACTTCCGATAAGCGAGGGAATCATAAGCTTAATCACTCGTTTAACTCCAGAGTGATCCCATCCCCATTTTGGCCGTGGTAAACGATCATAATTCTTCAAAAAAGGAAGTAAAAAGAGCAATTGCAGAATACCAGCAATGAAAACCCCGAGGGCCAACGCAGTTCCGGGATTTTGAAATTTTGGTGCCATATACACAGCAAAAACAATCAAGACAATGTTTAAGATGATGGGATTTAAGGCGGTTGCCCAAAAATGTTTCTTGGTGTTTAAGACTGCTCCACATAGAGCTGCCAAAGAAATGAAAAGGAGATATGGAAATGTCAATCTCAGCATTTCGACTGAAAGCTCATATCTCTCATTATCTGCACTTGGTTCTGTAAATCCTGGCGCAAATAAAAGAATCAGTAATGGTGAGAAAATAACGCCGAAGAAAGTAACAATAAACAAGATGAGACCCAATGTCCCTGCTGTCCTATCAATCAGTTCTCTGATTCCCTGCTCGTCTTCGTTTTCTTCAAAATCTGAAAGGACAGGAATAAATGCTCTAGAAAACGAACCCTCGGCAAAAAAACGCCTAAAGGAATTTGGAACTCTAAATGCGACCAAAAATGCATCCATCAAGGGAAGTGCGCCAAATAGCCTGGCATAGATTATGTCTCTAATTAGTCCAGAAATTCGTGACAAGAATGTCATCAAGCCCACCACAGTGGTCGATTTAAGAAGATTATCTCTTGCGACAATTTTTGGCATTATTTTCACTTAAAAGAATGATAACAAGATATTGAATCTTAATGAGTATCGATTGATGAATAATATTTATTGACAATGACCCTACAAATATAAAAGAATACACCCCTTTTTAACATTAAGCTTAATACTAGGTAATAAATATGGCTAATACACCGTCAGCAAAGAAAAGAGCTAGGCAGAATAAAACCAATAGGGACAATAACATTGCGCTCAAAAATAGGATGAGAACATCTATAAAAAAAGTGCTGAAAGCTGCCAACGAAGGCAACTCGGAAGAAGCGTCTAATGAATACAAAAAGGCTCAGCCTTTGATTGATTCTCTCGCTAGAAAAGGTGTTATCCACCCAAACAAAGCAGCAAACCAAAAAAGCAAGCTTGTTAAAAAGATTCAGTCAATTGCATAAAAAGAGCTCAGGCTCTCCCTTCTTCCATTTCTTGAAGTCGAATCATTACATCTTTAACTAGAGTATCTAGACCATCGCCAGTGGCAGCACTGATTTGATGTGTTTGCCCTTTCCATTTTAGCTCATCAAGAATCAACTGAGATTTCTTCTCCCAATCACTTATCAAATCGGTTTTATTGAAAATCATCCATCTCTCTTTCTCAGAAAGTTCATTGCTGAATTTCTCTAACTCAAACTCTAGTTTTCTTATTTCATTTGCAGATTCTTTGACTGAAATATCTTGTCCTAAATCCACTAAATGAAGAAGAAGACTCGTCCTCGATAAATGTTTCAAAAATGCGATGCCTAAGCCAATGCCTTCGGATGCACCTTCAATGATCCCAGGAACATCGGCAATCACGAAACTCTTATCGAAGCTTAATCTAACCACTCCTAGATTTGGATTGAGCGTCGTGAATGGATAATCGGCAACTTTTGGCTTGGCTGATGATACTGCTCTGATCAATGTTGATTTTCCAGCATTTGGATAACCAAGCAATCCAACATCTGCAAGAAGATTAAGCTCAAGTATTACTTTCCTCTGTTCGCCACTGGTGCCTGATGTTGTTTTTCGTGGTGCTTGATTGATACTGGATTTGAACCTTGTATTTCCTTTTCCACCAATGCCTCCTTTTGCAACCAAACAGGTCTCGCCATCTTTGGTTAGATCGCCCATAATCTCTCCAGTCTCATGATTGGTAACCTTGGTTCCACATGGAATTTTTATATAGAGATCTTCTCCGCTCAAACCAGTCCGCTTTCTGGATCGGCCTGCTTGACCTGAAGTGGCCTGAAATTGATTTCGAACACTAAAATCGATCAGTGTATTAATGCCAGTGGTTGCAACGAGATAAACACTTCCACCCGAACCACCATCGCCTCCGTCAGGTCCTCCTTTGGGGATATACTTTTCTCTCCTGAAGCTTGCCATTCCATTGCCGCCATTTCCCGCTCTGACGTTGATAACAGCTTCATCTATAAATTTCATTTTTTTACTGTAACAAAAACCTCACAGTTTGATGTGAGGAGAATTGGTTGATTGGTTTGGGATGCTAGCCTGAGACAGGAGTGACGGTGGCGTATTGCTTTAAGCTTGGGCCTTTCTTTTCAAACTTAAGCTCGCCGTCAATCTTTGCAAATAAGGTATGATCCTTGCCCATGCCAACATTTTTACCGGGATGGAACTTGGTTCC
>Ga0208410_1001901_pt1 | contig 10318 bp, 7 predicted proteins | sample ETN02SmetaG_3_FD_185787 | JGI IMG/M metagenome (GOLD analysis project Ga0208410, IMG submission 185787) | Marine microbial and viral communities from oxygen minimum zone, Eastern Pacific Ocean - ETNP2014F10-02SV257 (SPAdes) (version 2) | ecosystem: Environmental > Aquatic > Marine > Oceanic ... | reverse complement strand
AGGAACGGTATATGATAATACTAAGTTAATAGGAAAATTATGTTGTTATAATTGGAAAACTAATAATAATTATAATCTGTATGTAGGAGATGATTTATTTGTTGAAAAAAAATATAGAAACAAGGGTATTGCTAAAAATCTAATAAGTATGTGTTCTGATGCAATACTCCGATTGAATGGTTTTGGTGTTTTTTCAACAGACAAGGCCCTCTCTATAGATAATAAGTTATATGAGTTATTTTGGATAAAATGTGAAACTAATCATAATGATGATTCTACTATATTCAAAGAGATTTCTTGGAATGATGTTAATTTTGATAATTATCCAAAGCATGAATTATTAGATGCAAATGAATCGTATATAAAAAGATTTTTACATTTTCAATATCTTAAAGGAAATAAATTTATTTATGTTGAAAAATACAACACAATAATTTGCGTTGAATCACTAACTGATAATGATGAAGATTCTGTTTCTCATGTTAAATGGTTTTGGAGTAGTAATACTTCAATTGAATCAATAAAAGGTGTTTCAAAATATTTAGGAGATGATTATGTTTCAATTCCGAAGATTTCTGTTAATATAACAGAAAAAATTTGGGATAAATCATATTGTTATTTGTACTGCAAGCCCAAACATATTAAAATTCAAAAATTAGATGAAAAAGACATCTTAGGATGGTTTTTATGCTAAACGTTTTTTCCATTCGGCCTTGCCACCGCCGCGTCGAATATGCCCACGCTCTTGTAAAGCGTTGTATAATAGAACTTGTGCCTCAGGTGACGCGTTCCTCACATCCATTTCCCTATTTAATATTCGGGCGACTTCAATTATGTGTGACGGTGGTTCTTCATTGTATTCGTTAGTATACCATTCTATAAATTCTTGCGTCCCCCCCGACGCGGCGGTCTCGAGCGAAAGACCTGGAAAAAGAGGGAAATTAATGGCGGCGAGTATTACTACTCTAATCTCTGCGGTTTGCATTTCCGCGTACATTTCGCGGCCGCTGCGCCGCCAGTTGATTTCGTGACGCATAATAGTTTGACGAATTATTTCTAATGAGATTTCTCGGATCAAATTATTTTTCAATGTTTCTTGAACCTCTTGCACGAGCCGCTCGCGCTCGGCAGCATTTTCAGCTCTTCTTGCAATGGATGTATTAAATCTAGCGGCTGTTCCTTCTGGATCCATATTTTGTCCAATGCGGATTCTGGAACTAGCAGAAAACGGATTGCTCGAACTCATTCTCCAGCGCGGCGTCCAGGACAGCCTGCGGCGAAGCGGGCCATCGACGACGACGTTCTCCTCCAAAACGTCATCTTCGTCTGCCATATTCCATCTTTCTCTCATTTCCCTCACCTGCTGACGCCTTTGAGGCGAATCCCACGTTCGCCGAAGAAAATCTTGTCGCGCCTCTGATGCTAGCTCCTCAATTTTTAATTTATGATTTGCCTCGATGTCTTCTAGTTCTGTTTTTTTGTTCAAATATATTGTTAGAAATTTTTTTAATCCTTGTAATGTCATTGTTTCTAGTATTGGCCAGTCTCCACCTCTGCGTGAGGCTGGCCAGACCTCAATCCCCCAAGTATTTGATATCTTTTGCATATTTTGTCTAATCTTTTGTAGTAAATCGTTTCTTTTGTTAAGTATAATTTGTTCTAAACCAATGTCTCTTATTCTTTTTAATCTTTGCAAATTCATTGGCATCAAAAATTCTCTTATTATTTCAGGAAAAAGTACCTGCGAATGTAAAATATTGTTTCGTGAATCTGAAAAATTGTTAATAATATCTAATAATACTTCGTCTTTGTCACTTAGCCTCATTCTATCACAAATGTTTATTCTTCTACAAATCGGACATGTTTTTGAGTTTGACATATTACACCATTCTTTTATACAATTTCTATGAAAATAGTTACCACAACCACCTGAAGCATCAATTACACATTGTACTTTTTCGTCAGATAAATTAATATTTTCGTGACAAATACTGCAAACAGAAATGTATGATTCACTCATATTAAACCTTAATATTTTTTATATTGACTATTTCTCAGCAGGAAACGCCGTTTTCGGGTCTTCTTATTTCCGCCAACTTTTTTTTTAATACAAGTCTTACAATGTTGAATCTGTGCTTGAGGGCGGTAAAATTCGCGCACACAATTTGGACATTCATACATTCCCCTTTCATTTTTAAATAATATGGGACTATCTGGTCTTTTCTTATGACTTCTTTTTTTTGTATACTTTGAATCTTTTATTTTTAGTAAAATATTTGCTGCATCTACTTCTTCCTCTCCCGGCGTGGTGTCATCACCACCACCAAATAGTCCTAAAGATATATATTTTGATAAATCAATATAATCACTTCTAATATTTCTTATTTTAAGAAGACGTTTCATGTTTAGTTTAAAAGTATGAATGGCTTCGATTAAACTCATTCTTCCTGTTAATATTGATTCACTATCATTTGAATTATATTCGGACAATAATTGTGAATAGTTTAAATTTCTTATTTCTAATGAAAAAATAATATCATCATTATCATCGTTGATCCATTCGCCAGCAAATTCCCTTTCGCTTTTTCCAATAGAAATATCAAATACTTGTTGATTATTTGTTGTACTACCACTGCTCAATCTTCTTGGAGAATTTTCTACTCTTCTAACAAAATGCATCCAATTTTCAATATTTTCAAAAATAAATTCTAAATCTAAATCAATATTATCGTTATCTGGATGAGTATAACCAGTAATTAGTACTGTTCCAATAGTTAAATCAACAAATAATCTTTTTTTATTTGCATTACTTAAATTATTTATTTTATCAATTATTTCTTCAATGTGATCTTCTTCGTTTGCTGCAGAAATCCAGTCCGACCAAAAATTCCCATTAGTTTGTAATCTTAAACCTTTTCCTTTAAAAAATATACTTAAACCTGGGGAATTTGGTTTAAATTTGCGGAAAACATTTTTTAACCAATTATGAAAAATCTTAATTTTTTTATCATGATTTGGATCGTCATCACCAGTCCATTTATCATGCTTTTTATTGAGTGGATATGACTCTTTCATATTAGCATTTTTTGATTCATTTTCTTCAACAAGATTTTCATTTCCTAAAAATGTTGGTTCTCGTTTTGTAATAATATTTCCACTAGAGTCTGTACTTTGTGTTGTTTGTAAAATATCTAAATTTGATAAATTCTCAACAAATTGTTGTTCTTCTTGTGGAGATTCTATTTTAGGAGCGCCACCTTCTGCACTTCCACGTTCTGAATCGAATGCCTCAGATGATTGCTCGTTTGTTTGGTCTGCGACATCTGCGATGGCCGCGGCGTCATTTTGATTGATCTGTTCAAATAGGTTTGAAATTTCATCAACATTTTCGTCCACGTTCAATTCTGGTTCATGTTCTGATTCTTCTTCATTAAGAGGCGCAAATGCATCTTGTGCTGCATCAACCGCATCTAGCTGTGGCTCTCTCCTTCTCACCATTGCGATGACGTCTTCAACTGGCAGACCGCTTTCGACGATCTGGGCTGCGATGGCGTCGACCTGGTTGTCTGTTATTGTCTGGACTGGCTGGCTACTAGCATTACTATCACTTTCGCTATCACTTTGACTCGGAACACTGGAATTGGAACTTCGTTCATTTTCGCTGAAATATGAACCGTTATATGAACTATCATCTATACTTGGAACACCAGATGATGGGCGTCGCCCATTTTCGCTATCACTTTGATTCGGAACAGATGTATTATCACTGTCGCTATAATCCATCATCTCGTTCCACACTGCCTCGCCCAATGGGATGCGGGCTCCGTCGGCATCAACTGCGTCAAAATTCCGACGGATTAGTTCAGTCATTATTATTCGAGTAATATCTATCATTAATTGGCGTCTTATTTCTGTCGATCTATTATTAATATATTCAATCGATAATTCCCCTCTTTGTTCTAACTCTTGTCTTTGTGTTTCTGTTACTGGAATAGTGCTTGCTAATAAACGCCTTTGCGCTTCAATTTCAGCTTCAAATAGGTCTCTAATTTGAAGTAATATGTTCAAAGGCATTCTTTGCAAATTTTGCATATTAACAATACTTCGCGGCCGAAAAGTTGTGGGCCAGGTGGGTGGAGGTCTCATAAAATTAGTAGCAATTTCGTCTAACATGTATTCGGTGTTCAAATCTGGTAACTCCTCAAATCTTTGTGATCTAATTTCATCACAAATTCGACTGTTTCTACACATTGGACATACATTATTTTCAGAATAGTTGCAATATTCAATAATACAGTTTTTATGAAAAAAATTGCCACAACCACCTCCATTTGTCTCGAAACCATAAACAGTTTCTGTTCTTACACATTGTATTTTTTCATCAGAATCATTTATGGTTTCGAGACAAATGGAGCAAGTTAAACGTTCTGATTCACTCATATTAAAGACTAATATTTTTAAAATGTTTTTTATACAAATCTTAAATTATGATTATATTGTTCACCATTGTGAACAATTTTATTTATTGTTTTAAGTACATAACATTCATCTTTAGTTGGTTTTTCAAGCTTTTTGTAATAAATATTAATAGCTATTTTTGGTATATTTACAGAATATTTATGATTTACTCTGTATTTATTAGAATGAAAGCTAACATCTCTTGGTACATCAATAAATATGATAATAACTTTCCAGTTTGGTGCTAAACTCATCCACGATTTTCGACCCGCTTTTAATGGATTTGTATTATCAACAATAATACCTTTTTTAGATGAATCTTTTTCAACTTCATCAAATATTTGTTGTCTTTCTGTTTTCTGTTGTAAATATTTTGTATCATTATTTATTACTTCAAAATCATGTTTTTTTACAATATTATTGCGTATTGTTGTTTTACCCGAACCTTGTGGTCCAACAAGTAGAATAAGATATTTCTGATTTTGTTCCAAAACATCATCTAAATCAATATTTTCTGATAGTGATACAATATTTCTTTTATTTTTAAGAAATCCATTTTCCCAAACATCATTTGCGTATAAACTATTTGTCAAGCTCTTTTTTTGTGTTGTTGCTATTAGCGTATTGTGGCTATTATCTTTATTGAAGATTTCTTCGGGTAGTTTAAATTGAACACCAATATTGTTTGCAAAATACAAATCCGAAATACTAAAATCTTTTGGTCGACCTGCAGCATCTCCACAATAATATTCAATTTTTGATTTAGTTAAACTTTTGAACAATTTAAACATTCCAATGCACGGTTTTCGGTACTCATCATCTGAAGTCGCGTAAAAGAATGTGATTGAATTATCTAAAAGTTTAGAAAAATTTTCCATTTTTTCTTGAACTTTTTCATGACTGGTTTTTTTCTTTTCTATACCTTTTTGATTAGAAAATACAATTATATTGTACTTGTTTTCAATTAATGTTTTTAATGTTTCAATCACATTTGGTAAAGGGTTGCAAGTATTTTTTTTAACTAATGTATCATCAAAGTCAAATGCCAAACAATTCTTATTTTTATATGATTTTTGTAATTTATAGTAGCAATTGTTCGTGTTTTTCCACGAATTAAAAGAAGCCATACTTGTTTATTATGTTATAAGTAATAACTATGTTCATTTTTATATAAGTTTTAGATTATGGAATCCAAGGTTATCTATAATATGTTTAATACATTATTTCCTATTCTGTATGTATGGTGCACACCTCTATTAGCAAATATTGGTTTTTGTAATAAAAATAAAAGCCTTTTGGGTAATACTTTAAGTAATTATATAGCAACTCCACAGGCAACTGGTATGATGGCAGTATCTTACTATTCAGTTTCTAATATAATGATGTCGAAACGATTTTATCGAGCATTTGCTGTTCCAAGTGGAGCGGAAAAGGGTTTTTATATAAGTGGTATTTTTTATGAAATATTTTTTGGTATGTTTTTATGTTCTCCAGTTACATATTATCCAACAATTCATTATGTTAGTGTGGGTGGATTTGTATGTTGTGCTTATATTCACTTGATTTATCTTGAATATTCTCCTTTTTTTAAGAATACGTGGCCTTTGTCATTAGCAACTTTAAAAAGTATTGGGACATTATCATTAATTGGTATTAGTGTTACTTCCACGATCGTGAGGGTTGTTCCAATTCCAAATTATTTATTTTTTGTTTTTGAATGTATAGGATTATCGTCATTTATATTATTTATGCATATAGCTAATCAGTGCATTGATCGTGCTGCTGCAAATCCAATTAATACAGTTCTCGGAACTTTGGTATAATGCGCTGCGAGTGTTCGCAGAGCACTGTTTAAAATGGATTACGTTTTTTTAATTCTTCCTGAGCTTTAGAATCTAATTCTAAATTGTCGGCCATTTCAATATATTCGTTTGCCCACTTGGGTAGAACGGGAGAAGTACCAAAACTTTCTTTTGGTACTCTTAAGTAGTATAATACAAATAATACTAATATCAACGTTACAATGCAGCTTCCACCAATACATAGTTTTTGAAATGAACTTAACATTGTTATATATTTAACAAATGTTTAAAAATAAGATTAAGTAACTCTTAATACATAAAGATTACTAAAGAGATGGTAGTAATGTCATTACTAATTAAACCTTCAGAAGATGTATATGATTATTATTCAGAATTAAAAACATCAAGTAGTACTGATTCAGGATTTGATTTAATTATACCAAAAGATATAGTGATACCAAAGAATAGTTTAGGATTTAAGATTCATTTAGGTATAAAATGTCAGCCTCAGTTTGATGATATGAGACCTCGGGGATTTTATTTGTATCCACGTAGTTCGACAGGGTCAAAAACGCCATTAAGATTATCTAATGGAACCGGAATTATTGATTTTGAATATCGTGGTGAAATAATTGCATGTGTTGATAATATTTCTAATGATGATTATATTGCCAAAAAGGGTGTTCGATTATTTCAATTGTGTTCTCCAGACTTATCTCCAATTGTTTTCAAAATTACAGATAATCTTAATAGTACAAGTAGATCCGAAGGAGGGTATGGTTCTACAGGTTCTTAACTATCACCTATTAGTTGTGATTTTAGGTCTAATATTTTTGTAGATTTGTTATCTAATTTATCATATAGTGTATTTCCTTCTTTGTCTAGCCATGATTTCAATTTTATATATTGTCCTAAATTTTCAGATTTTGGTGTGGCTGTTTCGGGCGAAATGGTGCTATCATTCTCGTCGGGATAGTATATAAATGCAATGAATATAACTATCAATAGTAGTATTTTGATTAATTCGCCTATCATGCAAATTTACAATATTTTTTTATTAGAAAAGATATGGTAAAATATTATTCACCAGTTGATAGTTCTGATTTTGAAAACGACACATGCAATAAAAAAGAATTTACAAAATATAGTATTTCAAATGCATCAAATAGTCGTAGAAATTCATTAAAACCACATCAACAATGGATTGCAAATTATATTAATCCCAAAACACCATTCAAAGGTTTGTTGGTATATCATGAAACAGGAACTGGTAAGACATGTACTGCCATATCGGTTGCAGAAAATTTCCGTGAAGAACTTGCTAGAAAACGTAAAAAAATTTATATTTTATCAAGTGAAAATATAAAAGAAGAATTTTATAGAACCATTTCTAATCCCGGTGGTTCTTTTAAGTGCACAGGTGATACATATCATGATATGCTTGCTTCTGCGGAGATAACACAAAAAAATATAAATTCAAAAATAAACCAATTTTACACATTTATGACACATTATACATTTGGAGCTCGATTAATGGATGCTGTGTCCAATCTGTTGGCCAATGGTAAATCAAACGATGATATTATAGAATACATAAAAAAAGAATTTTCAAGTTCAGTAATAATTATTGACGAAGCTCAACATTTAAGAGCTAAATTTGATTCAAGTGATAAGAAAAAATCAGGTGAAAAACCTGTACATGATGCTATAGATTTGATTACTAAATACGCAGAAGATGTAAAAATCTTATTTTTAACAGCAACTCCAATGTATGATAATCCTACAGAAATTATTTGGATAATTAATGTGTTAATTAGATTGAATGAATCAAAAGGAACTGAAGAGTTAGATATTAATGACATTTTTTTGAATGAAAATCATGGGTATGCATTTACACCCACTGGTGAAGAAAAATTTATTAATGCAATTAAAGGAAAGGTTACCTTTTTAAGAAATGGTGATCCAAAAAATTTTCCATTGAGTTTATCAGATCCAGACGCTCTTGGCAAATGGCCTGAGCATATCAAATATGATTTTAATGGCGGGCCGCTTCCCGACGCCGAAGTACCAGTATTAACAATATCTAAAATGTCTAAAAAACATTACAAAATAATAGAAAAATATAATAATTCTCCTAATACAGATAGTTTTCATATGCAACAAATGCAAATGCATAACGTTTCATGGCATACTAAGATGGAAGAGGATTCAAATGATTCTCCTGGATTGCAACAATATTTCAAAATAACACAATCTGATGGTTCTCCTAAATTATACAAACCGCTTAATCCAAATTTGCTTGATAATTTGAGTGAATTTGCACCAAAAGTACAAACGATAGTTAATCATATATTAGAAATGGATTCTGGAATTGCTTTTATATTTTCTCAATTCATATCATCTGGTGTTGTTCCTATGATATTGGCTTTGGAAGCCAATGGATTTTCAAAATATGATGGAAAAGCGGCTGATATTAAACACTTGGATCAAACAAATATTAGAGATAAGGGTAGATATTTAGTTATAACATCAGATAAGGAATTATCGGCTTCAAAAAAACAACAGCTTGAATGGATTAATGTCGCAAGAGGAACTGGAAATGAATATGGAGATAATATACGTGTTATTATTGCTTCGGGTTCTGGTGGTGAAGGGATTGATTTAAAATGGATTCGACAAGTTCATATAATGGAACCACATTTCCATTTTAGTCAAATAGAGCAAGCAGTAGGTAGAGCTATCAGAAATGCATCTCATATTGAATTAGATAAACCAAAAAGAAATTGTACAATTTTTTATCATGCCACTATTTATCCAGATAATATTGATAAAGAAAGTGTTGATATGTATTTATATCGAATAGCTATGAGAAAGAGAAAGGCTACTAACAATGTTAGAAGAATAATTCAAGAAAACAGTATCACTTGTAAATTCTTTAAGAAATTAAATAATTTCGATTATGAATCTTATGAAAATACAACAATTATTGATTCAAAGGGTAAAAAACACAAATTTTCACAAGATATGATTATTGATGATGAATATTCTAATATATGTAAATCATGTACTAGCGCCAAGGCCTTACCTGATGAACATACATACGATCCAAAAATACATAGTAAATGGCAATTATTTGAATCAATGCGTGTTATACAAAAAATATTCAAACAAAATAATATATATTCTTTAGAAGACATTATAATTTCTGTTCAGAAATACAATAAACAAATTGATAAGGAAACTATTTATTTTGCTCTTGATATATTAATTAACAATCCAATTAAAATATTTGAAAATGAGATGGGAACAAAAGGTAGAGTTTCATATAACGGGGATTTATATTATTTTAAACCGGATTGGTATGAATATAAAGAATTAGAATCTATACCTGAGGTAACTCCATTAGTTTTAGCAAATCCTTATGTTAATTTAGATACTATTCCGTGGTTAGAAAGACCCATCATTGCGAATAGTGCAATTGAAGATCAATATAAATTGATATTAAGTAAACCAAACATGGATAGCGATAGCTTTTGGAGTAATATTGAGGAAAAAAATGATTTAATAGCAGACGTTCTTATTGATAGAATTTCATCTGATGAAAGAGAAATGTTATTAAAGACAAATAGTTTAACAATTCCTAGTTTAAAAAAATCCCTTTCAAGATATGTTCTAGAAGATGGTTTCATGGATATAAAGTCAATAAAAGTACCATACGACATTAAACCAAACTATATCCAAACCTCGGCCAGACCCGGAGAGAAGCCGGCTTTGCCTGGAAAAAGACGTATTTACGCATATATCGATATAATAAAAGGATTAGGAACACTGTACTTGACCGATACAACCGAAGGAAAGGCTTCCGGTCGACGTATATTACCTTCAGAGAAGAAAAGAGCAATCAAGTATATAAATTATTTAGTAACGTATAAAGGTGATAATGATGCATTAATGAGTTATGATAGATATGTGGAAGATACCAAAACATTGCAGGTAGGTCAGTTACATTCGCTTTTAAAATTAAATCATAATGTAAAGAATATTAGTTTTAAGGCAGA
>Ga0208410_1001900_pt1 | contig 10320 bp, 10 predicted proteins | sample ETN02SmetaG_3_FD_185787 | JGI IMG/M metagenome (GOLD analysis project Ga0208410, IMG submission 185787) | Marine microbial and viral communities from oxygen minimum zone, Eastern Pacific Ocean - ETNP2014F10-02SV257 (SPAdes) (version 2) | ecosystem: Environmental > Aquatic > Marine > Oceanic ... | reverse complement strand
TATTTAGTTCACTATTTACCTTATGATTGCGTGTTAAAGACTATAATATTAATCATATTAAAACTATCTCCATCTTCAAAGAAATGGTTTTGGGAAAAGTGGTATGATATATTTGCTAAGAAAGCACGTAATTCAAATCTCAAGCTTATGAATTATGGCTATCATGCGTCAGAATTCAATCTTGATCTAGAGGATGATGATGAAAATGAGCGTTATCCTATTCAGCTTTATCACTTTGTCTCAAGTCATGCAGATATTAAGAATAAAAATATCTTAGAGGTTGGTTCGGGCAGAGGCGGTGGGGCTTCTTATATTGCTAGGTATCTACAGCCGTCTTCAATTACAGGAATGGATATATCAAATGAGGCTGTTGGTCTATGTTCAGAATTCTACAATATTCCCAATTTAAATTTTGTATGCGGAGACTCTGAGAGTATACCGTTCCCTGATAATTCTTTTGATGTTCTTATTAATGTTGAATCCTCTCATTGCTATGGAGATATGTCAAAATTCTTGAGTGAGGCCTATAGATCCTTAAAAACGGGTGGATTCTTTTTATTTTGTGACTTTAGAACCACAGATGGTATCCAAGAGTTATATGATCAATTTAGTAGCTCAGATTTAAAATTTTTAAACAGAATTGATATAACGGATAATATCATTCAAGGTCTAGATAAGTTATCTGAGTATCGCGAAGATCATATTGATAAAAGTGTATCTATTTTTATAAGAAAATTATTTAAAACCTACGCTGGAATAAAGGGAACAGATATATATAACTCCTTCTCAAATGGTTCTATGACCTATGTTTGTGCTATTTTAAAAAAATAGAATAGCAAGTATTAGAATTAATTGAAAAATAAGATTATTTTAAATACCTTTATTTTAATTAATTATAAACATATAGGATCTGAAAATGAGATGGTATATTGAAGTAGTATTTAATAATTATTTAAACTTCCAAGGCAGAGCTAGAAGAAAAGAATTCTGGATGTTTACCCTGGTTCATGTCATTATATGCTTTGCTTTATACTTTGTTGGTAAAATTGCCTTGATATCTTACTTAGTGTTAACCGTTTGTCCGGCTGTGGGTGTCGGAATTCGCCGTTTACATGATACTGGTAGAAATGGCCTTTGGGTACTAGCCGCAAACGTACCGCTCTTAGGTTTTATTTATTTTTATTTTATGTTTTTAGATAGTGATCCAAACACAAATATCTATGGAGAATCGCCAAAGGATTCCTATATGGACAGGATATTAAAAGATGAAGTTCCTCCTCCTTCAGTTAGCCCTTTATCAGAATCTCGATTTGATGATTTTGATTTTAAGATTGCAAATTTCAGTCCTGAAAAAATTTTTGGGAATGAAACTGTGGTGCAGGTTATTATAGTAGTGTTAATACTTTTATCTATCCTGATTAAAAGTATCTAAGAGTTAAACATATTCTTTTAAGTGATTCTAACTATTTTCTCAAGCTATCTAATTTTAAATATTTATAAATAAGGAGTCTTCCATGAAGTTATACTTGGTCCATGCAGGTTTTTATGATGATAATGTTTCCAGCGGATTTTATGAATCGCACACTAACTATTTTGTGGTAGCGAGTGATGTAAAAGAGGCAAAAGCAAAAGCGAAAGTAATACCAGAATACAAAAGTAAAAAAATGCATATAGATGGAATCAAGGAGATTGATGTCGTTGATGGTTATAAAATATCATTACATGAGCACAGTGACTCTATAGAGGATAAAGACAATAATTATTCATATGACGAAGTGAAAAAAATATAATATTTCATAACTATTGAAAACTGTTTGGAGAAAAACATGGTTAATTATTTAAAAGGATTTACAACATCTGCACTTTTACTTTGTTCTGTTTTTATTTTTATGGGAGCTCAGTTTGGAGGATCTCAGCATTTTGGTGATATTATTGCGAATTCAGTTACGATTACTGATAAAAATGGATTCGGTGGGATTTTGAAGATTGTAGATAAAGAAGGTGATAAACTTATTTCAATAGAAAATGGGAAAATTAAAATATATAACTCTGAAAATGTAGAGGTAGTTAGTATAAACTCAAGCAAAGAGGGGAAAGGTAGCGTTTATTTGAAAAATGGTGGAAGCTTAAATACTTTTAATGAAAATGGTATTAAAACCTCTTCATTAGGCGAAAATAGAGCAGGTGAGGGAATACTATCAACTTTTAATAATAACTCTAAACTTACATCAAAATTAGGTGGTAATGATGGTGGCTATGGTAAGCTTAGCTTATTCGATGATCAAGGCAAAGAATCTCTTCATTTGATTCAATCCCTAACTACTTTTAATAAGGACGGAAGAATTACAGGAAAGTATGGTACAAATAATAGTGGAAATGGTTCTGTTTTATTGTATGATAAATTTGGTAACAGAGGGTGGTTTAAATCAGGTAAAAAATCTTAAATATGAATAAAATTAATAATAATGACATTACATTAGAAATTGAAAAGCATGAGTATAAGCTCTTAGATCAGCCAGATTTTTTATTCACCAGCGTTACTACTTTTGTAGGGAGCTTCTTTGAGCCCTTTGATGAGATTAAAATTGCAAATCATCTCGTAAATAATGTCCCTAAATACTTTGGTGAGACACCTGAGTCAATTATGAAACAGTGGCAAGTCGCTAGAGAATATGGTACTGAGGTCCATCTTGAAATTGAAAATTGGATAAAAGATGGAACGGACCCTAAGGATATCAAATCTATTGTTGCTGCAAAATGGATTGGTGCTTACATATCCAAGCCTAACATTGAAACTTTTCCTGAAGTTATAGTTTACAGCAAAGAACTTGGTATAGCAGGAACGATCGATATTCTGATGATGGATAAAAAATCAGGTGAGTATGTGCTAATTGATTGGAAGACTTCGAAACGTATCGATAAGAGTTCGTTTAATGGTAAAAAAGGAATCAAAAAAGAGAGTTGTACGATTGATGATTGTAAGTATAATCACTACGCATTGCAACTATCTCTATATAGGTACATCCTTGAAAAATATTATGGGATACAAGTAGCCAGACAGTTGGTTGCGCAACTTAAAGATGATAGAGTAGAAACGTACTCTATGCCTTATATGAAAAATGAAATTATTACCATGTTAGATAGTTTTAACTAAAAATGGCTGATAAAAAAGAATTCAAAAATGATTTTTCCTGGAGTTTCTCAAGGGATAATGCTTTTAATACTTGTAAGCGTAAGTACTACTATTCTTACTACGGTAGTTGGGGCGGTTGGAATAAAGATGCAGATGAGTTAAGTAAAAAATTATACATGCTAAATAAAATGACTTCTCTGCCAATGCTTGCAGGTTCTATCGTCCATGATGAGGTGGAAAGAACTCTTAAAATCTTGCGCTATGGAAGAAAAGCAGACATAGAAAAGTCTAAGGAAAATGTTATTAAAAACTTTAAGCAGTCATGGGCTCAATCTAAAAATAAAGAGTGGAAAGACAGTCCTAAGTGGAAAGCTAATTTATTTGAGCATTATTATAAAAAGAGCCTGTCTGATCAAGAGCTGTTAGACATTAGAGATCTAATGGTAAATAGTGTTGATGGTTTTTTCGCTTCAGATTCATATCGTTTTATTCAAACAATGTCTGATACGCAATGGCTAGCTATCGAGGACCTTGATTCTTTTGAGGTTCATGGGGCTAAGCTTTGGGTTAAACTTGATTTTGCTATTAGACATGGTGAGCGAGTTTATATTTATGATTGGAAAACAGGCAAAGTTGCGAAAGAAAATGAAGTACAACTGGCGATTTATGCATTATACGCTAAGCAAAAATGGGATGTTGATTTAAGTCTAATCAGACTTTTTGACGTTTATCTTAATCAACAATTACCTGTGAAGGTAAAGCCTACAGGTAGATTAATTGATTCGGCAAAGGGGTTTATTGAGAATAGTATAGATTCAATGAAAGAATTATTAACGGATGTTGATAACAATAAAACTGAAATAGATCTTTTTCCATTGGTAAGTGAGGATAGAGAAAGTTACCCATGCAGTTATTGCAGCTTTCAGACAATATGTTATGATGAAAAAGAGATAGGTAATTAAATTATATGGATAAAGTAAAATACTTAGTTTGGCTTTTGGGAATAATTCTATGGAACTATAGTGTTCCTGGCGCTAAACCTATTTATGATGTTGGGATGGCAATCTTATTGAAACACATGTTTGATTTTAGTAGAATACTGCAGCAATAGAGCTATTGTAGCTATAAGATATTGGGTATAATCCGTAAAAATAGTTTAAAAAATAAAATAATTCAGGATATTTGTTTATGAATGAAAGAACAGCCGTACTATTTCTAGTCCTATGTGTTGCTGCTTTGCTTGGCTTAATAGAGCTAGAAAAAGTTTTTGAAGAGGAGAAAATCGCAAAAAAAGAGCGCAAGGTTGCTGAGCTTAAAAAGCAAAAAGAAGATCAGGCAAAAGCTAAGGCGATCGATGATAAAATATTTAAGGTTAGAATAAAGCACGACGGCAGACCAGAAACAAATATAGCGACTGTCATCCTTGATGCTGGCGGTTCCTACGATCCAAACAAGGTAGATAAATTAATTTTTGAATGGAAACAGGTCGCCGGGAAAACTGTTTATTTAGAGCCAAACCCAAGCTCTCCTAGGGTTGCTTTCAATGCTGGACCAGGTGAATATAAGTTTGAAATAACACTCACAGATGGTTACGGCACGATAATTAAGGATGTTAAGACTGTACATGTTCTTGAGGAAACAAATGATTTACCTGTATTAGAGACAAGGGTTTTAGCAAAATAGCTAAAGTGATGGTTTAGATGAATAATAGTATTAAAAGTAAAATTTCTCAAATTGAAAATGACAAAGTATTTCTGAACTTGGATATCGCTGATAGGCAAGATATTGTAGATCTAAGTTTAAAATATAGATTTTCATACCAAGACCTTAGACAGCTTTCAATTATAGCTAGAGATTTTTATATGTGGGATGAATCTGGAGTTAAAAAATGTATAGAGAATTTTGAAATCTCTCAAAACAGGCCATTGACTAAAAAAGATGTTATTTCTCATGTCAAGAGTGAATGGAATTCACTGAAAACATCCAAAATTAAATATGATAATGTTGATACAAAGAATTTACCAAGGCCTGTTCCCAGAAAAATCCAAGTAAGTGAGCAGGACAATGAGGTCTTTGGTATGTGTCCTGTCGCATCAGAGAAGACCGTTTGCTGTAACTTAATGACGATTGATGCTGTCCAGGGATGTAGTCTTGGTTGTAGCTATTGCAGTATTCAGACATTTTACACCGACGGTAAAATTTCTATCGATAAGAACCTGAAAGAAAAGCTCTCAAATATACCTCTGGATCCAAATAAAAATTATCACATTGGATCTGGTCAGTCTTCAGATTCACTAGCTGTAGGTAATAGAGAAGGGGTGCTAGATGCTCAGTTAGATTTTGCGAGAAAGAATTCTAATATTATTTTAGAATTCAAAACAAAATCAAAGAATATAGCCCACTTGTTAAAAACAGATATACCGGATAATGTTTTTGTTAGTTGGTCATTAAACCCTCAGATATTTATCGATCATGAAGAGCATGGAACTGCTAGTTTAGATCAGAGACTAAGCTGTGCAAAAAGTTTATCTGATAAAGGAGTCCTTGTTGGTTTTCATTTTCATCCTATCGTTTATTATGAGGGTTATGAAGATGATTATAAAAATATTGTTAACAAAGTAATGTCAATGTTTGAACCTCACCAAATCGCAATGATCTCTATGGGAACACTCACATTTATAAAACCAGCAATTAATAAACTCAGATCTGCAGGTTTAAAAAGTAAAGTTCTCCAAATACCAATGGTAGATGCGGTAGGTAAATCATCCTATACAAAAGAAGTCAAGGCAGAGATATTCTCGAATGTCTACAATGAATTCAGAGCATGGCATAATGATTTATTCTTTTATTTATGTATGGAAGAAAGCTCAATTTGGGAATCTGTATTTGGTGATTTTTATAAGAGCAACGTTGACTTTGAGACTGCTCTTTTTGAAAGTGTTTCTTCAAAAATGAAGCCACTTGAAATTGCTTGATATATTTTCTGAAAAATACCTTCTCACCTATAGTTTTTAAGTTTTTTAATAAGGAGTATATATGAATCAATATTTTACTGGATTTATTTCCGCCGTTATTTTAACAACTAGTTTTTTTTTATTTGTCGGCGCAAAAAAGCGAAAAATAGATAATCTAACAGTCCAAAAAATCACTATAGTTGATAATGCCGGAAATCAAGTTGGTGAGATTGGGAGTGATAGGATGGATTCATATTTCTGGCTAAAGTCTTTAAAAAGTAAGAAAGCTGGTATCGAACTTTCATCGAAAAGAAAAGGCTCATCATTAGTACTAAGGAATTTTAAAGGAAAAGAAATTGTTAATGTTGGTATTGATAGAGATAATGGAGGTAGCTTTCTTTTAAATGATCGTAATGGGGTATCTTCTTTGCGTATGTCCTCATTATCTCAAGGTGGCGGGGGAATGACATTTTTTAACCTTAGAGGAAAAGAAACTGTTTTTATTGGTACCAATAAAATCAATGGAGGCCAGGTAAAGACCTATAATGGACTAGGTTCTGAAACTATATTCCTAGGCACTGATCAGAATGATGCCGGTTTATTATCGGTAAATAACAATATCGGATCATCGAGAGCAGTAGTTGGAGTAGATCAATCCGGTAAGGGTGTTGTTAATACTTTGGTTAAATAAGATCAGTAAATTTTTGAATAAATTAAATAGTTGGAGATAAATATGAATCAATATTTTCATGGTTTTATAACTGCAATTTGTCTTTCGGTGAGCTTTGTAATGTTTACCGCTTCACAAAAAAGCAATCTGGGTGATATTACGGTTAATTCTATAAGGGTCGTTGATAATCAAAACGGCGGCTTTATATCAACATATAATAGGCTAGGTGAGATCACTACATTTATTGGTGGTGTTGAGGATGGAAGTGGGAAGATCGCATCTTATGATAAAAATAAAGTTCAGTTTTCTATTAGATCAGTTGCTGATAAGGATAGAAAACAAAATGAAGAGTTTTTGAATAGATTAAGAGAGAATGAGATAAGAACTATTAGTCGCGAGAATGATATCTACGAGGCGCAAGAGCTAATATCTGAGAATAATGATCTGATCTTTAGTAACTATGATGAATTATCAGCAGAGATTGATATAAGAATTGAGCTTTTCCGTAAAAAGCTTGAAGAGCGTGAAGAGCTTATTGAAAATGCTATTGAGCAATTAATAAAATTCGATGATGATATCAAAGACAATAAAACCATGATAGTTGAGAACACGCAAGAGATACATCAGGCATTTGAAGCAATAATGGAAAACACCGAATCATTTAGACATACAAAAGAAACGCTGACCAAAAGGATAATGGAGCTATACGGGCCTTACTAAAAATTTTTAATAAAGTAAGTAGAATAGTACTAATGAAACTTAAAATTTCCCCTCACAAAATTTTTTAAAAAACCGCTATAAATTTAATCCATCAGAACGATTTTTAATTAAATTAGAACTAGTTTTTGAACACAACTATTTTCGCTACATCAACACAATAAGGAAAATTGAACATGAATAATGTCAAAAAAATTTCTAATTCTATTATTTTCGCCTTACTTATTTCAGGGATTTTTGCTCAAGGAAGTCGAGATCTCACGGGTACTTCTGTAAGTGCAAATGCCTACAGAGCAGAGGGTGATAACCATACGACAGTCCGGTTATCAGTAAATGTCGTTTCTCCAGACCTTAATTATGCTGATGGTGTTCGATTTGACTTTGGTGAATCCAATGTAGTGCTAGATGCCTATCTAGAATCTGATATGGGCTTAGATCCCGCTGTTTTGATTCAAGGCGGTGAGGTTGTTTTCGGTGATTCTAGTGACGGTATTTTTAATGGAGATGGTATTTTTGTTTATGATGAGACTTATGATTTTGTTGTACACTTAGAAGGACAGGTTGATGCTCCTCTCGTTATAGATTTTATTGTTTATGATGATGGCTGGGCTCAAGATTACTGTGTTAATGATAATAACTGTGAGCAGTGTAATGATTATGGTTGGGGTGTTGACTGTGATGGTAATTACCTAACGGTTGCGTTGAATGCTGAGGGAGTAATAACAATTGAAGAGATTGATATCTTTGAAGCACCTAATCAAAATCCACATATTACTTCACTGACAGATATTAATAATGACCAGGGTAAGCAGATGATGCTATCTTGGGAACCTGGTGATCTAATTGATTTACCATATTTTACAGAATTTAGTATTTACAGGTATAGCCCTCATCCTTCTGACTTTACGTCTTCTGGTAGCGGAGTATTCTATGGTGAATATTTTTCTAATCCTGGAGCGGGTACATCTCCAGAATTTGGAGAGCTTTTGTTGACAAGAGAGGACTCATTGATTAACATAAATTTTGATCAAAATCCATTGCCTGTTAATGATGATTTTCAGGTTAGATGGACTGGTGATATCTACGCGCCTGTTGGAGGATTGTATGATTTTAGAACTCATTCAGATGATGGTGTAAGACTTTTTGTTGATGGCGCTATTGTAATTGACCAGTGGTTCGACTTTCCACCGACTTCTCATAGCGGCTCAATTGAACTAACAGAAGGCCAACATACTATCGTTTTAGAATACTATGAAAATGGTGGTGGTGCTATGTGTGAGCTTTTCTGGACAGTCCCAGGTCAAGGAGAATCTCTGGTAACTCCATCAGGTAATGATGTTATGGTTAGTGATCTTGGTACTTGGGATTATCTAAATACAATTCCGTGGGTTGGTCATACTCCATATGCCTCAGTTGTAACTACCTTAGAGGATGAAGTGCCAACCGCATTTAAAGTAGTAGCGCATACAGATGACCCAAATTTATTTTTTCATTCTCAATATGCTACTGGTAGGTCCTACGATAATATTGCACCTCCAGCTCCGAATGGTTTAGTCGCTAGCGTAGAAAATACTGTAGTTACATTAAGCTGGAATCCGATTGTTGTAGATGATTTTAATTATTATAGCATTCACAGGGCTCCTGATTCACTTTTTCAGCCAAATTTTAGCAACTTCGTTGGATTTTCAGCTTCTCCTGATTATGTAGATGATAGTGCTCCATTTAATGTCCCGCTCTACTATAAGGTCAGTGCTACAGATATGGGTGGAAACCTTGGTTTTGGTTCTGGTTCGGCATATGCATATATAGCTGTGAATCGCCCGCCACAGGCTTATGATGTTGCACTGGTGCCTGCTGTCCCGACGGAGAACGATGATATTACAGTTTCCTACGTCTATTTTGACCCAGATGGCGATAGTGAACAAAATACAGAAATTAATTGGTTTAAAAATGGTGCTATCACTAACGATGTTGGTTCTGTTTTACCTGCTGCAGCTACGGCTTGTGGAGACGAGTGGTACGCTACCGTAGTACCCGGTGATGGAGAATTATTAGGCGTTAGCATTACTTCGAATGTTATTACAATATGTGGCGGAAATACAGCTCCATTGTGGAGTGATGAGATACCAATGATTCACGTTCCTGAAGATTCTGAAGGCAATCGTTTTGAAATGGCTGGTTTTGTGAATGACTCAGAGCAGGCTATCTCACAGTTAGTATTGTCTGTGCAGGGTAATACAAATGAAGAAAGTATATCAGCTTACTTTCAAGGTAGTCAGTTGATCGTTTCAGCAATTTCTGAGAATTTCTATGGAATGTCTATTGGGACGTTGACTCTTAGAGCTGATGATGGCAATGAATTCTCTGAGGCATTTGTTGATGTTAGTATTGACCCTGTAAATGACAACCCTGTAATTATCTCTTACAATGGCTCACCTAGCTTTAATGAGGATGAGGGTTTCTTTTTTGAGATATATGATTTCTCAATAGATGATCCTGATAATGACATTGTTAACATGAGTTTGAATATTCTTCCAGGTGAGAATTACATCCGTTCTTTAGAGATGCCAGGGATGATCAATACAGCGCCAAATTTTAATGGAGCTATAGAGGTTCATGTTGAAGTTCTTGATGGTAGTGGAGGAGCAAATATCTATATCGTGCCAATGGAAGTAAACCCTGTCAATGACCCTTCTTATCTTATTACAAGTGGCTCTGACATAATCAACAATGGACCTGCAACGGAAGAGGAGCTATATAGCCTTACACTAGCTTGGAAAGATCCAGATGGCACTGAAGATGCTAGTGTTTATGAAGTTTCTCTTGGTGGTCCTGCAGATAACTGG
>Ga0208410_1001895_pt1 | contig 10363 bp, 6 predicted proteins | sample ETN02SmetaG_3_FD_185787 | JGI IMG/M metagenome (GOLD analysis project Ga0208410, IMG submission 185787) | Marine microbial and viral communities from oxygen minimum zone, Eastern Pacific Ocean - ETNP2014F10-02SV257 (SPAdes) (version 2) | ecosystem: Environmental > Aquatic > Marine > Oceanic ... | reverse complement strand
GTTTATTTGTTTGACCAATCAAACTATTATTAAATAGTAGGAAAATAATTATTGATATATGATTAAATTGTTTTCTAGTCACTAAGAATATTTTCTAATGAATTTAGATCCGATATAAAAACTTGTCTAGCTTTACTTCCTTCAAATGGGCCAACAATTCCTGCCTCTTCCATCTGATCAATTATTCTTCCAGCTCTATTGTATCCAAGTTTTAATTTTCTTTGTAATAGTGATGCTGATCCTTGTTGATGAGAAACAATAACTCTAGCAGCTTCATTAAACATTGGATCTCTTTCTCCAGCAATAGATTCAGGATTAGAACTTTCATCTTTTGAAAATTCAGGAAGCTCGTAAGCACTTGAGTAACCTATTTGAGAGCCAATAAATTCAGATATCTTTTCTACTTCAGGAGTATCTATAAAACCACACTGAACCCTTGTTAGAGTATTTGATTGAGAGTAGAGTAAATCACCGCGTCCAATTAATTGTTCAGCTCCACCTGTGTCTAGTATTGTTCTAGAATCAATTTTTGAAGTAACCCTATAAGCAATCCTTGCAGGAAAGTTAGCTTTTATCAACCCAGTTATAACATTAACAGAAGGTCTTTGAGTAGCAATCACTAAATGAATTCCAACAGCTCTTGATAGTTGAGCTAATCTAGCTAATGGAGTTTCAATTTCTTTACCTGAAGTCATAATTAAATCTGCAAATTCATCAATTACTAATACTATATAGGGTAAGAAGACGTGCCCCTGTTCTGGATTTAAAGTTTTCGAAACAAACTTCAAGTTATATTCCTTTATGTTTCTAGTCATAGCGTCTTTTAATAGCTCATATCTTTTATCCATTTCTCTACATAAAGAATTTAGTGTATTAATAACCTTTTCGTTATTAATAATTATAGCATTGTCTGAATCAGGAAGCTTAGCTAGATAATGCTTTTCAATTTTATTGTAAATAGATAGTTCAATTTTTTTAGGGTCAACTAGAACAAATTTTACTTCTGCCGGATGCTTTTTATATAAAATAGAGCATAAAATAGCATTAATACCTACTGATTTACCTTGGCCAGTTGCACCAGCGATTAATAAATGAGGCATTTTTGTTAGATCAACAACAAATGATTCATTGCTAATTGTTTTCCCAATAGCAATAGGTAGTTCCATTTCAGCTTCACTGAATTTCTTTGAAGAAAGTAAAGACTTCATAGAGACAATTGCCTTTTTTTGATTTGGGACCTCAATTCCAATTGTACCTTTTCCAGGAATAGGAGCAATTATTCTAATTCCCAATGCAGATAATGATAATGCAATATCATCTTCAAGATTTTTTATCTTAGAAATACGCACACCAGCATCTGGTATAATTTCATATAATGTAACAGTTGGACCAATGGTTGCCTTAATCTGTTTTATACCAATATTATAATTTTTTAACGTATCAACTATCTTATTTTTATTAGAGTCCAATTCATCTTGATCAATTTTAATACTTCCATCACCATAATCTTTTAATAAATCAAAACTTGGATGCTTGAAATTGCTAAGGTCTAGTTTTGGATCAAAAAATTTAGTATTAGTCTCAGATTTACTCTCTTTTATTTCATCTTGAATTTCGACTGGTATTTCATCTTGAATTTCGACTGGTATTTCATCATTATAATTATCAATTAATTCATTATCTATATTTTCTGTTTCAAATAATTCTTCGCTTTGATTTAAATCTTTTGTTTTAAATAAATTTTTAAAATAATCAATCAACTTTTTAGGTGTGAAATTTAATTTGATTACTATAAAAATTAATCCTGAAAAAGCTAGTAGGAGAGCTATCCCAATATTTCCAACATAATCAATTAGGAACATGTTGATTTCGTAACCTACAATACCAGAAGGAATATTTATAAAATTTTGAATATATCCAGAAAATACAGATATCCATAGCATATATATTATCGCCCATGTCCAACTGCCAATTAATTGAAATAGTTTTTTTTCTAATAGTAAATAATAAGATGTAAAAGACAATATTATAGGTATAATAAAGCTGGCAATTCCAAACAATTTATAAATAAAAAAATGACCTAACGATGCACCTATCTTACCAAGATAATTCTCAGTTTTAATACTTCTATCAAGAATTTCTGAAACATTACTTTGATCAACTTTCCAATTGAGCAAATAAGAAATAAAAGAGATTGTAAGTATAATTGAAATAAATAATAAAATAAAACCTAATAGGACTTGAATTTTACTTTTATTACTCTTTTTTTTCTTAGTCATAAGAAGTTTGTTAAGTAAAAATACAAATATGTAATCAGAAATTTAATTTTTATCAGTTAAAGTCCTGATTTTTATTCTAAGTGCAGCATATATTAAAGTCATAAATGGACTAATCCAATTAAAAATTGCATATATAAAGTAATCACCTACACTAACACCTAAAACAGAAGAGTGGTATGCTCCACATGAATTCCATGGAATAAGAGCAGAAGTAACAGTTGCAGAGTCTTCTAATGTTCTACTTAGGTTTTCTGGAGCAAGGTTTTTGTCTTTATATGCTTTATCAAACATTTTACCTGATACTACAATTGAAAGATACTGATCAGAAGCTGTAAGGTTAAGTGCTAGACAAGATGCTACAGTACTGGCAAATAATTTAAATACATTATCTGCCCATTTTAATAATGCTTTACTGATTGTTTTAATTGCTCCTATTGCATCCATTGCTCCTCCAAAAATCATTGTTGCCATTACAAGAAAAATAGTATTTAGCATTCCGATCATCCCACCAGTTGAAAATAACTCATTTAGGACTTCACTATTTGTTGGAATGCTAACGCTGCTAGTTATTGTATCAACAAGAACCTTATAGGAGCCTATAATCGTCATACTTGAAGAATTAGAAAGCTCCATTATTATTTGAGGTTGAAAAATAACTGCAAATAATGCCCCTGAAAGTGTACCAACTGTAAGTGCTCTTATAGGAGGTGTCTTTCTTACAATCATCATTATGACAATAATAGGGACTATAAAAAGGATTAATGAGATATTAAATGTATTGGATATTGTGTCAATTAAAAAAGAATTATCAGTAACTCCATCTGAGGTTTGTAAAACTCCAAGAATTATAAATACAACTAAAGTTATTGAGATACTTGGAACAGTGGTATATGAAAGATATCTTATATGTTTAAAAAGATCAACTCTAGATACAGCAGCAGCCAGGTTTGTAGTATCACTAAGTGGAGATAACTTATCTCCAAAATAAGCCCCAGAAATTACAGCTCCTCCAACCATTCCTGCAGGTATGCCTAGTGCTTTTCCAATCCCTACAAGAGCTATTCCTACTGTTGCTGAAGTTGTCCAGCTGCTTCCAGTAGCAATTGATATAATTGAACAAATAATTATACATGCTGGAAGAAAAATATTTGGATCAAGTAGTTTTAATCCATAGTAAACCATAGAAGGAATAATTCCGCTTATCATCCACGTTCCAGCTAAAGCTCCAACCCAAAGAAGAATTATTAGAGCTGGAGTAACAGATTTAATACTATTAGAAATACTATTTATAACTTCTTTATAAGGAATGTTGTATTTCATTCCTATCATTGCTGCAAAAGCACCACTGATTATTAGTATAAACTGGCTAGAACCAGCAAGAGGATCAGCTTCGTAAATAAATACATTTGCATATAAATTGAATGACAACAATCCTACCAAAAATAAAAGAGGTAAAATTGCTACAGATAAGGGTAAGTTCTTTTTTTTGGAGTCCTTCAATTTTTATTTTTCTTTTTACAAGTTTAGAACAAAAATACTTAAGTATGCTATATGAATATAGTTATTTGACTAAAAGTTTATTTAATTTTGCATAGTGTCAAAAGAATTAGAAGAATTATTTTTATCTGAAATTAGTCAATATAAGGACTGTAATTTTTTACTTGCCATAAGCGGGGGTATAGATAGTATGGTTTTGGCTAACTTATTCCTATCCAACAAATTAAATTTCACTATTGCTCACTGTAATTTTCAACTAAGAGGAAAAGAAAGTGATGGTGATCAAGTTTTTATAAGTAAATGGTGCTCTGAGAACAATGTCAAGTTGTATGATAAAAAATTTAGTACAGAAAATTATTGTAAAAACAATAAGATAACTATTCAAATGGGAGCAAGAAAACTTAGATATGAATGGTTTGAGGAATTAATTAATAAAGGGAAGCATGATTTTATTGTAACTGCTCATCATCTTGATGATCAACTAGAGACATTCATAATTAATTCAATTAGAGGAACAGGAATTGATGGATTAGTTGGTATACCAGATAAGGTTAACAAAATTATTAGGCCACTTCTAATGATTTCTAAAGAACAAATAATTGAGTTTTCCAAAGTAAATAAAATTAAGTATAGGAAAGACTCATCTAATGATAAAGAAGATTATTTAAGAAATAAGATAAGACATTCTGTTGTACCATTTTTAAAATCGGATGATGAACATGTTTTATTAAAATTCAAAACAACAATTGAGAATCTAAATTCTACTAAGTTATTTGTTCAGAAAGTAATTTCTGAGTTAAAGAGTAGGGTTTTTTTATACGAAGAAAACAATATAATTACTAAAATAGATTTACTAAAAGATCTTGACCCAATTGAGTTCTATATACATGAATTATATAAAGATTTTGAGTTTAATTATAAGGAAATTCTTAAGTTATTTGATTCTGATTCAGGAAAATATATATCTTCACCTAGTTATAAGATGACTAAACAAAAAAACAATTTAATAATTAGTAAAACCAAATAATGTTTAAAATTCTAGCTTTTTTATTTACTTTTTTTTCATTTTCATTTCAATCTGAAGAACCAGTTTCTTGGAAATATGAGCTAGATCAAATTGATAATTCTCAATACAATTTAACTTTTAATGCTAAGATTATAGATGGTTGGAAATTATATTCCCAGTATTCTCCAATTGAAGGTAATGCAACTGAGTTTGTCTTTATAACACCTGGCTTAAGTTCTACTATAAAAGAAAAATTTACTGAGAGTGAACCTATTGTTGGGTATGATAATGTATTTGATATGGATCTACCATATTTTAATTATGAAGCAAGTTTTAGTAAAATAATAAATCTTAAAGAACTAGATATAGAATCATTTAAAGTGGAAATTGTTTATTCATCATGTGATGACGAGTTATGTGTTTTTAGAAATGAAACATTTACGATTCCTATTGACCCAAATAAAAAAATTAAAATTGATGATAATGTTACTCTAGAGGACATTAATAAGTATAATGAACTAAAATTTAATTTTACCAGAACTGAATTTGTTAAAAGTGATTTTTCTGGCTCAATAAATTACATTGAAATATTCATATTCGGATTAATTGCAGGATTCTTAGCTCTATTAACCCCCTGTGTTTTTCCAATGATACCTCTAACAGTCTCATACTTTTTAGAACATAAGAAATTGAAACATGGGAGTTTAAAGTCAGCATCCTTATATGGCTTATTTATTGTGTTAATTTATCTTGGATTAAGTCTTCCTTTTCATGTTTTTGATAATCTAAATCCAAATATTCTAAATGCTATTTCAACCAATATTTATGTTAACATAACATTCTTTATTGTATTTATAATTTTTGCAATTTCTTTCTTTGGTTATTTTGATATTACAATACCAAATTCTATAATAAGTCAATCTGATTCAAAATCTTCAAAAGGGGGGGTAGTAGGAATATTTTTTATGTCTTTAACTTTAGCATTAGTTTCATTCTCTTGTACAGGTCCTATATTAGGTTCATTACTAGCGGGATCACTTTCTGGCTCTGAATCAGGAGCAATTCAATTAAGTATAGGAATGCTTGGATTTGGAGTTTCTTTAGGGTTACCTTTTACATTATTAGCTTTCTATCCTAAATACTTATCAGCAATTCCAAATTCAGGTATCTGGTTAACTAAGTTAAAAGTTACATTAGGTTTTCTAGAATTAGCACTTGCACTAAAATTTCTTTCAAATGCTGATCTAGTTGGAAGTTGGGGAATTTTAAAAAGAGAGGTTTTTATTATAATGTGGGTGTTAATATTTTTATCCCTTGCCTTTTATCATTTTAAATCTTCTATTAAGAAACCTAACTTTAATTTAAAAAGTATTCCTGGATTGGTATCTCTTGTCTTTTCAATATATCTTGTTTCAGGTCTTTATAATAATGCTAATGTTAGGTTATTAAGCGGAATTCTTCCTCCTGAGTTTTATACAATTGAAAGTTCTGGAAATGAATGTCCACTAGGTTTAAATTGTTATAAGAGTTTTGAAGAGGGTAGAGCATATGCATTAGAAAATCAAAAATTAGTATTGCTTGATTTTACTGGATGGGCATGTGCAAATTGTAGAAGAATGGAGGAAAATGTTTGGTCTAAACCACGAATTTATAACCTACTAGAAAATGAATTTGTAATTATATCTTTATATGTAGATGACAGATCTGAGTTAGATTATAACAATAAATTTAAATACATTAATGATCTTGGTAAAACACAATATGTTAACACCATTGGTCAAAAATGGTCTGTCTTCCAATTTTTGAATTTTAAAAGTGCTTCTCAGCCCTATTATGTAGCTATGAAACCAACTGGTGAAATTTTAAGTGAACCCATACAGTATGCTTCGGAAAAAAAGTTTGAAAACTGGTTAAATTCCTCTATTTCTGAGTCACGAAAATAGATTAATAACTATCTTTTTTTATAGACTTTTTCAAATGGGATTCTAAATCTTTCTCCATAGACTCCTTCAGGTGTTCTTATACCACATCCAATTATCATATTTATTTCGGTTGATTTATTTAAACTTAATATTTTCTTTACTCTGATAGAGTCAAACCCTTCCATAGGGCAAGTGTCGTAATTAAAGCCAGCCATGCTAATCATAAAATTCTGCGATGCAAGTCCAGCACTTTTATGTGCAACTATTCTCATATCAGATTTTCTTAATTGTCTATATATAACTCTAAATAATCCTATAAACCAAGCATATAGATATTTGATATAGCTTGATAGTCCTAGAAAGTTTTTATAAGCTAAAGGAATTACAGTTTTGTAATACTTCATAACTAATTTATATTCACGCTCACTCATGCTTTCTTTCTTTGATTCCTGAAACTTTATATTTTCTTTAGCTCGATCTCTCCATAGATCTTTTCTTACAACCGAAACAACAAGTTGCTTTGCAGTTCTAGCAGCTGGCTGATTAAAACAGGCTTTAGAAATTTTTTCAAGTAAATTTTTATCTGTGATATGATAAAATTCCCATAATTGAAGATTACTACTTGTTGGAGCAAGAACTGCATTTTCAATACATTTTTTTACAATGTTATCATCTATATCAAGGTCCTTGTTAAATTTTCTTACAGATCGTCTGTATTTTATAGCTTCAGATACAGTTTTTTCCATTTTTAGAACTTATTTAATAATTTCTTTAAAGTATTAAATGATGTTGGATATTGCCCAAATCTAAGATTATCTAAAAAAAATGATTGTTTCTTTAGAACAGGTTTGTAATGAGAAAAAGTATCAAAGCTATGCTTACCTCTATATGCTCCCATTCCACTATTTCCAATTCCTCCAAATGGAAGATTAGAATTAATATAATGTATAAGTGTGTCATTTATAACGCATCCCCCAAAAGAGAAATTATTAATTAAATGATTTATAAACTTCTTATTATTTGAAAAAATATAAAACGCTAGAGGGTTTGGATTTTTTAATATTACCTTTTCTATTTCCTCAACATCATTATAAGATATTATTGGAAGAATTGGTCCAAAGATTTCTTCTGACATAATTGATGAGTTGATGTCAGGGTCAATAATTAATGTTGGTTCAATATATTTATCATCTTTATTTGAATGACCGCCAAAAACTATATTTTGATCGGTAATTATTTTTGTTAATCTATCTAAATGATTTTTACTAATTATTCTTCCATAATCATTAGATTGATTAGGTTTATTACCATATTTTTTAACAATTTCAATTTTTAGATGATCAATAAGTTTAGATTTTATTTCTTCATTAACTAAAATATAATCTGGAGCTATACAAGTTTGACCACAGTTAATAAATTTACCAGATACAATTCTTTTAGCTGTCTTTTCAATACTTATCCCTTTGTCAATAATGCATGGACTTTTTCCTCCTAATTCAAGTGTTATTGGAGTTAAATTTTTTGCAGCTTCACTTGCTACAATTTTCCCAACTCTTGTACTTCCTGTAAAAAAAATATAATCCCACTTTTTAGATAATAAGTTCTTTGCCACTTCAGCATCACCCTCAATAACTGAAACAATATTTTCTGGAAAAGTTTCTTTAATCAATTTGCTTAATAATGATGACGTATTGGGTGCTAATTCTGAAGGTTTAATTATAATTGTATTCCCTGAGCTAAAAGCTCCTATCAAAGGTGTTAAAGAAAGTTGAAATGGGTAGTTCCATGGAGTAAGAATAAGAACTTTCCCATATGGCTCAGGTTTTAAATAATTTCTTGAAGGAAAATTTAATATTGATGCTTTTACTTTTTTGTCTTTTGACCATTTATTTAAATTTTTAATAAAAAGTTTTATTTCTTTTTCAACAAGAAGAATTTCTGTTAGAAAAGATTCAAATTTAGCTTTACCAAGATCTTTAGAAAGAGCTTCATAAATTTCTTCTTCAAATAATTTAATGTTTATTAGTAACTTTTTTAAAAGTAAAATTCTTGATTCAATAGAATTAGATTTGGAATCTAAGAAATATTTCTGAGATCTAATGATATCATCTGTTTTTGTTGTATTCATAGACTGCAAATTTATAATTTATGTACCTTTAAAGCTTTAGAAAATTAAATAATTTATTTGGCTATAGGAAATAAAATCATTTAAATGATTATGATTCAGATACTTAACCTGACTAGATTACAATTGAATGTAATTAATATACTTTATTTGATTTTACAAGTAAAGTATTGATTTATAATTTAGAATTATATAAATAATGATGCTTAATAAATATAGTAAAAACGTAACTCAAGATCCTTCTCAACCAGCTGCACAAGCTATGTTACATGCTATTGGTTTGACTGATGACGATTTTAAAAAACCCTTTGTTGGTATCGCTAGCACAGGGTATGAAGGAAATCCGTGTAATATGCATCTAAATGATTTATCTACACATATAAAAACAAGTATCAATAATTCTGAAATAGTAGGATTAATATTCAACACAATTGGTGTCAGTGATGGTATATCTATGGGTACTCTTGGAATGAGATATTCTCTACCATCAAGAGACATAATAGCAGATTCAATGGAAACTGTTGTTCAAGGAATGTCATATGATGGACTTGTAACTGTGGTTGGATGTGATAAGAACATGCCTGGTGCTTTAATGGCTATGTTAAGACTTAATAGACCTAGTATTATGGTATATGGTGGAACAATAGATCCAGGATGTTATAAAGATAAAGAACTAGATGTGGTATCTGCATTTGAAGCATGGGGAGAAAAAGTATCAGGACAAATAGATGAGACTGAATTTAAAAATGTAATTAAGAATGCCTGCCCTGGTCCTGGAGCTTGTGGTGGAATGTATACTGCAAATACTATGGCTTCAGCTATAGAAGCTCTTGGGATGTCCTTACCTTATAATTCTTCAAATCCAGCTACAAGTAACAATAAAATTGATGAATGTAAAGAGATAGGAGATTCAATTAAATCATTAATAGAAAATGATATTAAACCTCTAGATATAGTTACACTTAAATCTCTTGAAAATGCCTTAAGACTAGTAATGGTTCTTGGTGGTTCAACAAATGCAGTTTTACATTTTCTTGCAATTGCAAAAGCTGCTAACATAGATATTTCGATAGATTATTTTCAAAAAATCAGTGATTCAACCCCTTTCCTTGCTAACTTAAAGCCAAGTGGTAAATATCTAATGAAAGATTTACATAAAATAGGGGGTATACCAAGTGTTTTAAAATACATGCTTGAGAATAACATGATCCATGGGGATTGTTTAACTGTTACAGGTAAAACTATTGAAGAAAACTTATTAGGTGTAAAAAGTTTAGAATTTTCTAATGATGTTATTTTTCCTTTATCAAAACCTATTAAGAAAAGTGGTCATATTCAGATATTAAAAGGGAATCTTGCAAAAGAAGGATCAGTTGCAAAGATTACTGGAAAAGAAGGATTGGTTTTTTCTGGTCCTGCAAAAGTATTTAATAGTGAATTTGAAACGATAGATGCAATTCAAAATTCAAAAGTTAACAAAGGTGAAGTAGTAGTTATTAGATATGAAGGTCCAAAAGGTGGACCTGGAATGCCT
>Ga0208410_1001888_pt1 | contig 10380 bp, 5 predicted proteins | sample ETN02SmetaG_3_FD_185787 | JGI IMG/M metagenome (GOLD analysis project Ga0208410, IMG submission 185787) | Marine microbial and viral communities from oxygen minimum zone, Eastern Pacific Ocean - ETNP2014F10-02SV257 (SPAdes) (version 2) | ecosystem: Environmental > Aquatic > Marine > Oceanic ... | reverse complement strand
TTTGTTTTATGGTTTACATTTTCAATAATTTCAAAAATTTCTCCTTCAAAAATTATTAATACAAAATGATACTATGAAATATTATAATAATATTCTTGAGACTATAGGTAATACACCTTTAATTAAACTTAATAAAATTGTAAAAGATTTACCATGTAAGGTTTTCGCTAAAGTAGAAAGCTTTAATCCAGGAAATTCTGTTAAGGATAGAATGGCTCTAAAAATGATTGAAGATGCTGAAAAGTCAGGTTTGATTAAGCCTGGAGGAACAATTGTTGAAGGAACATCTGGAAATACTGGAATGGGATTAGCTTTAGCTTCAATTATTAAGGGATATAAGCTTATATGTGTTGGAAGTGATAAGCAGTCAAAAGAAAAATTTGATGTTTTAAAAGCAATGGGCGCTAAAGTAATTGTATGTCCAACTAATGTCCCTGCTGATGATCCTAAATCATATTATAGTGTATCCAGAAGAATAGCTGAAGAAACTCCAAACTCTTGGTATGTTAATCAGTATGATAATCCATCAAATTCTAAAGCTCATTATGAAAATACAGGCCCAGAGATATGGAATCAAACTGAAGGTAAAATAACACATTTTGTTGTTGGTGTTGGAACTGGTGGAACCATATCAGGAGTTGGAAGGTTTTTGAAAGAAAAAAACAAATTAGTTAAAATATGGGGTATTGACACTTATGGTTCAGTTTTTAAAAAATATCATGAAACAGGTATTTTCGATGAAAATGAAATTTACCCATATATAACGGAAGGAATAGGAGAAGATATTTTGCCAAAAAATGTGGATTTTAAAATAATTGACCATTTTGAAAAAGTAACAGATAAAGATGCTGCAATTTTTACAAGAAAATTAGCAAGAGAAGAAGGTGTTTTTGGCGGATACTCCTGTGGTGCTGCTATATCTGGAGTTATTCAGCTAAAGGATCAATTATCTAAAGATGATGTTGTTGTAGTATTACTTCATGATTCTGGAAGCAGATATATTGGAAAAGTTTATAATGATGAATGGATGAAAGAGAATGATTTTTTATAGAATTAATCTCTAAAAGTCTTATTTGGAAAAACAACTTTACTTTCAAACCCATTCTTTCCAACTGTTGAAACACCAAACAAGAAGTTGTCAATCACAATACCCTCTAATTCATACTCCCCAATATTACCAATGAATTTGCTATTATCCCAAGTTGGAGAAGTTGTTTCTCGCCAATAAATTTTATATCCTAGAATAGATGGGTCATCAATTCTGTTCCATCTAAACTTTACACTAGGCTCAACAATTCCTCCTATAGACAAGCTATTAATCTCTGGTGGTGAAGAAGCAAGACTTGCAAGAGAAATTGCATTAACAGCAGTTAGTTTTTTTGCATAATCGAAATTCACTCCACTCAAGACATCTCCATACTCAATACCATTTTCAATTCTTATGTCATTATGTTGTCTATTATAATTCTCATGTGCTTCCATAATTCTTATAGCAGCATAACCTTCATCATTAAATGGTTTGTGATGACCTCCCCTGCCAAACCTGTCAAGTCTATATATCAAAATGGGATTTAGCTCTGGCATAAACTTTTTTACAGTTTTGTTTACGTATCTAGCAAGCTGTCTGGATATTCCATCAATTTCTCCACCTTGAGATCTTCTTCTTTTTCTTTCTTTTTCTGTCTCTCTAACTGATACAGGTTCAGAAAAAATTCTAAAACTCCTATTATCAATTACACCATCAACCCCTTCTATATTTCCAATCATATCATTGTTTAGAACTCCTATTATATCCCAGTTATTGTCTTTGGCATTTTTTGCTAAACTAATCCCCCCAAGTAGTCCTTGCTCTTCTCCACTAAGCCCTACATATATTATGCTATTATCAAATTTATATTTAGAAAGTACCCTTGCAGCTTCTATAGTTCCAGCCATTCCACTTGCATTATCATTTGCTCCAGGCGAATCATCTATATAATTGTTTGGATCAGATATTCGAGAATCAATATCTCCACTCATTATTACATATCTATTAGGGTATTTTATTCCCCGTTGAATTGCTACAACGTTATAAATCCAGGTAGGCTTAATCACCCTTTCACTATCCTCCTTTGTAAACAAACTTTTATTGTAGTATACTTCTAGACATTTATCACAAGACTTTGAAATATTTTCAAACTCAGATTTTATCCATCTTCTTGCAGCTCCAATTCCTCTTTTCTCAGATAATGTATCACTTAAAGAATGTCTAGTTCCAAAGGAAACTAATTTTTTTATATCAGTTTCTATTCTTTCCGAAGAGACTTTGTCAATAATTTGATATAGATCAATATTTTGAGCTCTTAAATCTGAGAAAATTAATAGTAATAATAATGTAAAATAAAAAGCTAATCTCATTTTAAAAACAGTATTTATTTTCTGAAATAATTTTATCTGCTATTGACCTTTTAATACTAAAAACATTAGGGTTTTCTTTATACGAAACAAGCTCTTCAATTTGTGTCAATATTTCTTTTTGTGTTTTATTATCACATGCGCTAATAATAATATCCTTAGACTTTTTAAGAATAATTTGACTTGCCTCATAAATATATAATTTTGATATTTCAATTTGATAGGACTGATCGTGAATACTTGACCTTTTTATGTTCTTTATAGTTCTTTTTAAAGTAGATTCAGAGAAGTATGTCTCTATCATTATATCTGAAAGAGCTAGAAGAACTTGTTGATTTTTTTCAATTTCTGCACCATATTTTTCAAATACTTTTCCAAGAAGAATTAAAAATATTTTTTTGAATTTTTTTACAATACTCATCTCATGTTTTAATTCATTAATTGTTTCTGGTTTATCTTCTACGTTATCATTTATTGCGTTTTGAAGCGCTGACATAAGGTCTAACTCTCCTTTGCCAGCTTTTTTAAGAAGCATTCCAACCATTAACATCCGATTAATTTCATTTGTACCTTCATATATTCTGCCTATTCTAGCATCTCTCCATGCGGCTTCCATTGGAACCTCTGCCGAGAATCCCATTCCACCAAAGATTTGAATTCCTTCATCTGCACAGTTTTGCATATCTTCAGATACTCCAACTTTTAGGATAGAACATTCTATTGCAAAGTTTTCAACTCCTTTTAATTCAGATTCTTGTTTTGATAATCCATTAGAAATGAATTGATCAATTTTTGTTTGAACATCACTAGCAGCTCTGTAACAACTTGATTCTCCAGCATAACATGATATAGCCATCATAGCTATTTTTTCTTTTATTGAGCCAAAATTAGATATTGGTTGTTTAAACTGAACTCTGTTATTAGCGTAGTTAACTGCTCCACTAATAACTCTTCTTTGACCATCTAAATGTGCTGCACCTAGTTTAATTCTTCCTACATTAAGAGCATTCATTGCTATTTTAAATCCTCCATTTCTTTCCCCAAGCATATTTTCAACTGGGACTTTTGTATTTTCAAAAAACACTTGTCTAGTTGAGGAAGAATGAATACCAAGCTTTTTTTCTTCTTCGCTAAGTGTTATACCATTACTTAGATCACTAGGAACTATAAAACCTGTAAGGTTTTTATCATCTTCAATTTTTGCAAAGACTATAAATAGATTTGCAAAACCAGCATTTGAAATCCAAATCTTATGACCAGAAATTAAATAATGAGTTCCGTCCTCAGATAATTCTGCTTTTGTTTTCCCTGAATTTGCATCTGAACCAGCGGTAGGCTCCGTTAAACAATAAGATCCAAACCACTCTCCAGAGCAAAGCTTTGGAAGGTATTTTTTCTTTTGCTCTTCATTACCATATAAGTATATAGGCAGAATAGCAATTCCAGTATGTGCACCATATGCAGTACCTAGAGATCCTGTTGCACCTGATATATAATCACAGACAAGCATTGTAGCTATAAAATCCATTCCTAAACCTCCATAATCCTGATCAACATTAACACCTAGTAATCCAAGATCTCCTATTTTTTTCATCATCTCAACAGTAAGATCATAATCATTTTCTTCAAACCTTTTTTTTACTGGCCATACTTCTCTATCAATAAATTCGATAACTGTATCCCTTATCATTCTTTGTTCTTCAGAAAAATCTTCTGTCGTGAATACTTGATCTGGAGAAACATCTTTTAGCATAAATTCTCCACCATCTAATTTTATTTTACTTTGAACTGACATATTATTTATTTGATTTCTGAGTTTGTAAATATAATAATAACTATTTATTATTCAACCATTTATACGCATTGTTAAATGCAATTATCCATGGAGATACCTCATCATTTCTATTATCAGGATAATAGGCCCAATTATAAGGGTAAATTGATCTCTCAAGATGAGGCATCATTACTAAATGCCTACCATCATTAGAGGTAAGCATTGCAGCATTATAATTTGAACCGTTTGGATTTGCCGGATACTCATCATAGGAATATTTAGCTGGTATAATATATTTAGACTCATCATAAGGAAAAACAAATTTCCCTTCGCCATGGGCAGCCCAAATACCAAGTTTACTTCCTTCCATTCCCTTCATCATAATTGATGAAGATTCTTGAATTTTAAGTGATGTGAAAATACATTCAAACTTACCGGAATCATTATGTTCCATTTTAGGTTTTATATCATGATCATTATTTATTAGACCTAGCTCAATAAAAAGTTGACATCCATTGCAAACTCCAAGTGACATAGAGTCATCTCTATTAAAAAAATTATTTAAAGTCTGTTTTGCTTTTTTATTGTATATAAATGATCCTGCCCAACCTTTTGCTGAACCTAGTACATCAGAGTTAGAAAAGCCTCCTACTGCAACTAATAGCTTAATATCTTCAAGATTCTCTCTTCCAGAAATAATATCTGTCATATGAACATCTTTTACATTAAAGCCTGAAAGATTCATCATATAAGCCATTTCTCTTTCTGAATTACTTCCTTTTTCTCTTATAATTGCAGCATTAATTTTATTTCTATTGTTTGAAATTTTTCCAGTGAATTTTTTTGGAAAGGCAAATTCTAGAGGTTGAATTTTATAGTTTTCAAACCTTTTGTCAGCTAAGTTATTTTTTGTTTGAATTTTATCAAAATGATATGATGTAGAGAACCAGATATCTCTATAGTCTGAAACATTAAAAGAATACTTATCATTATTGCTTTTGATATTTAAAGAATCACTTTTAACTACTTTACCAATTTCATGAAAAGAGATTTGTTCTTTCTCAAAAAACTCATTCAACTTTGATTTAGACTGAAAAATGATTCCAGAGTTTTCAGCAAAAAGAACTTTTACTATATCTTGTTCATTTAAGGCAGTAAGATCAATATCCATACCTAAATTATTATCTGTAAAACACATCTCAAATAAGCTAGTGATTAGTCCCCCTGAAGATATATCATGACCAGAAAGAATTTTCTCTTCCTTTATTAAATTTTGAATTAGATTGAATGTTTTTTTAAAACTTTTTGGATCTATGATTGTTGGAGCATCATTTCCAATTTTATTATTTATTTGACTAAATGAAGATCCTCCAAGTTTGTAATCGTCCTTTGAAAGGTTAATGTAATATATAATTCCTTCACTCCCTTTAAGATTAGGAGTTACTACTTTTCTAATATCTGAACAATGAGCAGAAGCAGATATAATAACTGTTCCTGGTGATTTAACCTCATTATTATCATCATACTTTTGAACCATCGATAAAGAATCTTTTCCTGTTGGTATATTTATTCCTAATTCAATAGCAAAATCTGAACAAGATTCTACAGCATCATATAGTCTAGAATCTTCACCGCTTTTTCCTGAAGGCCACATCCAGTTTGCAGATAATGAGACTGATTTTAACCCATCCTTTAAAGGAGCCCATATAATATTTGTTAATGCCTCGGAAATAGAATTAATACTTCCTTTTTTAGAGTCAATAAGACCAGAAATTGGAGAATGTCCTATAGAAGTAGCTATACCATGAAAATTATCATAATCTAATCCTACTACTCCACAATTACTTAAAGGTAGTTGAATCTTACCAACAGTTTGTTGTTGTGCAATTCTTCCTGTAACACATCTATCTACTTTATTTGTAAGCCAATCTTTGCAGGCTACAGACTCAATTTTAAGTACAGATTTAATGTAATTTTCTAAATCATTAATATTATATCGTACTTTTTTAAAATTGTTTGAAATGGTATTATCAGAAATTATCTTTTTTGGTGTATCCCCAAATAATGACTTTAGGTCTAAGTCTATTGATTTTATATTTTTTTCTCTATCTAAAACTTTAAATTTTTTATCACCAGTTACCTTTCCCACTATATATATTGGCGACCTTTCTCTATTTGCAATTTTTTCAACTATTGAATAATCATTTTCTTTTATTATAATACCAATTCTTTCTTGAGATTCATTTCCAATAATTTCTTTATATGATAATGAAGGATCTCCTAATGGTAATGAATCAATATATATTTCGCCTCCAGTTGATTCAACCAATTCAGAAAAACAATTTAAATGTCCTCCAGCTCCATGATCATGAATTGATATTATAGGATTTTCTTTACTTTCAAAAAGGGCGCGTATTGTATTTGTTACTCTTTTTTGCATTTCAGGATTTGATCTTTGAACAGCATTCAATTCAATAGAGTTGTCATAATTACCTGTATTTGTTGAAGAAACAGAAGCACCTCCCATACCTATTCTATAATTATCACCTCCTAACAATACAATTAGATCGCCATTTTGAGGAATCTTTTTATGTGATTGTTTAGCCTCTCCAAAACCTACACCTCCTGCTAACATAATAACTTTATCATATCCCAAATTTTGATCATCACCAGAATGTTCAAAAGTTAATAGTGAACCACAAATCAATGGTTGACCATAACAGTTTCCAAAATCTGAAGCTCCATTTGATGCCTTTATTAATATCTCTGATGGTGATTGATATTTCCATTTTCTAGCTTTGAATTTATTTTCCCATAAGTTTTCTTTATTGAGCCTTGAATATGGGGTCATATAAACTGCAGTACCTATTAGTGGTATAGACCCTATTCCTCCAGATATTCTATCTCTAATTTCACCTCCAGATCCAGTTGCTGCTCCATTATAGGGCTCAACAGTGGTAGGGAAATTATGAGTTTCGGCTTTTATTGAAATTATACTATCGATATCTTTTTTTGAATAGTAACTTGATGTATATGCTTTTTGTGGATAAAACAGGGAAACTTTAGGTCCCTTAATAAATGCAACATTATCTGAATATGCAGAGACAATTGAATTATTATTTTTTTTGGATGTTAATTTAATTAAGTCAAATAGACTTTTTTCTTTCTCATTATTATCTATTATAAATCTCCCATTAAATATTTTATGTCTACAGTGTTCTGAATTTACTTGAGAAAAGCCGTAAACTTCAGAATCTGTTAGTTTTCTATTAAGTTTTTTTGATAGGTTGTTTAAGTAATCAACTTCATTTTGATCCAAGGCGAGTCCTTCATTTTTATTGTATTCATTAATATCATTAATTAAACTTTGTTTATTAGGTGTTTTGTAACTTTTGAATATATCTTGACCTAAGCTTTTATATTTTTCTTGAATCATAATGTCAAAAGTGTGATTCTCTTTAAAGCATAGAAACTCTTCAATTCTAACTATAGATTGAATTCCCATATTATTAATTATTTCTACTGCATTAGTACTCCAAGGACTAATCATGGTTGATTTAGGCCCTATGAAACTGTTTTCTATAGATTTCTTATTTAAGAATTTGGCATTAAGAACCCAATTTAATTTTTCAATACTTAAATTATCAAGTTCATCATTAGTTTCTAATGCAAAAACTTTTGATTCAGGGTCCCCAAAAAATGATATCATTGTGGAAGTTTAAAGTTCAAATTTAATTCTTTTTAGTTTTGAAGTTCATACATATTTCTATAAATAGCTGATTTATTAATTAATTCATCATGATTACCTTCATCTATAATTTTTCCTTTATCTAAAACTAAAATTTTATTACATTTTTTGATTGTAGAAAATTTATGCGCAATAATTAGAGAAGTTTTATTTAGCATAAGTTTATTTATTGCATCCTGTACCTTTTTCTCTGATTCACTATCTAGAGATGAAGTAGCCTCATCTAGAATAAGAATTGATGGGCTTTTAAGCATTGCTCTAGCAATTGTCAATCTTTGTTTTTGTCCACCAGACAATTTGTTTCCTTGATCACCTATTACTGTTTCATATTTATTTTCTTGATTAAGAATAAATTCATGTGCATTTGCATTCTTTGATGATTCTAGAAGTTCTTCATCAGAAGAGTTCTCATTTCCAATTAATAGATTATTCTTTATTGTGTCATTAAATAAAATAGATTCTTGAGTTACAATAGAGATAAGTTTATATAATGAACTTTTGCTTATTTTATTTATATTTTCACCATCAATTGAAATAGTCCCAGAGTCAACTTGATAAAATCCATTAAGTAGGTTTGCAATTGTTGTTTTTCCACCTCCTGAAGTACCAACAATAGCAATACTATCACCTTTTTTTAATTTAAAACTGACTGAATCAAGTATGGTATTTGAATCATATGAAAAAGTTACATTTTCAAATTTTATTTCTCTTTTAAAATCGTCAATTTTCTTTAATTGTTTTTCTTTATCAGTTCCTTTTAAATTGATTATCTCAAAAACTCTTTCAGCAGCTGCATTCCCTTTTTTTACAGAGTAAAATGATTTACTAAGGTTTTTTGCAGGGGTTAGAATATTATATGCTAGTCCCATAAAAACGATGAATGTTGTCCCTGATAAACTTTCATTAATTAATACCATTTTACCTCCATACCATAATAAAATCCCAATAACTAAAATTCCCATAAATTCACTAAAAGGGGCAGCAATATTTTTTCTGTTAATTACTTTATTTGAGAATTTGAAAAGTAAATAGTTTATTGAATTAAATTTTTTTGTGAAAAAAGATTCAGCTAGAAATGATTTTATAATCTTTTGGCCATTTATAGTTTCATCTAATATTGATAGGAAGTTACTTTGTCCTTTTTGAACCTCTGTGGAATCTTTTTTTAATTTTTTTCCAATAATTGATATGAAAAATCCTGATATAGGAATGAAGAGAACGATAAATAATGTTAATTCAGGACTGATAGTAAACATCACTATAATTGTAAATAGAATAGTTAGAGGTTCTCTAACAATTACCTCAAGCATTGATAAATAAGAAACTTGAATCTCTAAAATATCTGCCGTTATTCTTGAAATAAGATCGCCTTTTTTCTTATTGACAAAGAATGAGATCGGCATTTTAAGAACCTTTCCGTAAAGATTACTTCTTAGATTTTTAAGTATTCCATTTTTTAAAAATGTAATGTTATAGAGTGCTAAATAGTTGAAAATATTTTTAAAAAGGAAGAAAAAAAGTACAATTGCAATTACTATTACTAATGTGGTTGTAACATCAATTTCCAATTGTTTTGAAATATGGTAATTTAAGTAGTCTTGAAGATAATCTTTTAGATCAGCTATTCCTGTATATTCAGGTTTTTCAAATACTTCTTTTGTTTGTTTGAATAGTACATCTAGCATAGGTATAAATGAAACAAATGCTAGAGCGCTAAAAATTGCATAAAAAATATTAAACAATACATTTAAAAAACCATATACCTTATAGTCTCTTCCATATTCAAGTACTTTAATAAAGTAACTCATTAATCAAATGTTTTTTCCGTTATGTGGTATCTATTTTTTTTGGAGCCAGAATTTAATACTATTTCACCTATAAATCCTGCAATAAATAATTGTATGCCTATTATAATAGTTGTAAGTGCAATAAAAAATTCAGGGCGTTCAGTTATTAACCTTCCAGAAGTTTTTATAAAGAGTTTCTCATAACCTATATAACCGATGAAAATAATCCCAATTAGAATCATTACAGATCCTAGAGAACCAAAAAAATGCATAGGTCTTTTCCCAAACTTATTCATAAACCAAAGTGTAATAATGTCTAAAAATCCTCTCATAAACCTTTCGTTTCCAAATTTTGTTTTTCCATATTTTCTGGCCTGGTGTTTAACTATATGTTCACCGATTTTATTATACCCTTCATTCTTTGCTAAAATAGGAATAAATCTATGCATATCTCCATATACATCTATTGACTTTATAACTTCTGATTTAAAAACCTTGATTCCGCAGTTAAAATCATGAATCTTAATTCCAGAACTACAACGAGCAACAAAATTAAATAATTTTGAAGGAATTTTCTTTAAAATTAAAGAATCAAAACGTCTCTTTTTCCAACCGGAAATTAAATCTAAATTTTGTTTTTTAAGTTTATCTATCATCTCCGGAATTTCTTCTGGAGA
>Ga0208410_1001887_pt1 | contig 10397 bp, 7 predicted proteins | sample ETN02SmetaG_3_FD_185787 | JGI IMG/M metagenome (GOLD analysis project Ga0208410, IMG submission 185787) | Marine microbial and viral communities from oxygen minimum zone, Eastern Pacific Ocean - ETNP2014F10-02SV257 (SPAdes) (version 2) | ecosystem: Environmental > Aquatic > Marine > Oceanic ... | reverse complement strand
CGACAGGAAGGTTTCGTCGGGCGCCATTCTCTCTATTTTAAGGTATAATCGAAAGCAACTAAGTAGAAGACAACCTTAAAAATTATAGTTTACTCCAAAGGTAACAGTTCTTGGCATTGTAGGGCGAGCACCATATGGTCTTCGTGCTACAACAACATCTTTATCCATAAGATTTTTAATACCCATAGATAAAGTGACATTACTCTTAAGAGAATGATCAACACCTAAATCAAGAAGAGTAAGAGCATCAGTAGAAGCTGAGTCAGTTAAACTACCTGATCCTGCTGTTGTTCTCATTTCTGAAACATGTCTTAAACCAAGATTGACTGAAGTCGCATCAAGATTTATACCTAAGTTTGCAGATACCATTGTTTCAGGAATATAAGGCAACTCATCTCCAGATGATACATCGCCCCAGAAACCATCAAATGATTCTTTAAATTCAGTGTTAGTTTTTGTGTATGAAATTTCAAGCGGTACTTGCATAGATCCGTTATCTACTAATATACGTCTAAGGTATAATTCTAACCCTGATATATCAACGGCTCCACCATTAAAAAGATCATCTGTACCACCACCAGAAGCAGCAGTATCTGCTCCTAATAAATTATCATAGCTGTTCATGAAGTATGTAAACTCCATACTATTTAAACCTTCATTGCTTTTCCAACCAATTTCAGTGTTTAAACTAGTTTCTGGATCAACTGCTTCATCAGTAACGCCTGATGTACCAGGTCCTGGAGGAGCAAATCCTTTATGAACGCCTAATGATATTGTTTGAGTGTCAGAGATTGGATATTCAACAGAAACACCAGGAACTATTACATCCATAGTGTGCTCTCTGTCTGAAGGTGTTTCAGATCTATCTGGATCTGTTTTACCCCAATCATCTCTCATAACTGTAATTTCTTCATAACGAGCACCAGCAGTTACAATAAGCTCTCCTACAGAGAATCTATCTTCGAAATACAATGCTGTAGCTTCAGCTGAATCGATTCTGTTTGAGTCTGAACCTGGAGTTGCTTGAGTCGTCATTACGAGCTTTCCATCTGCCATCTTGTAACGATCTTCCCATTGGAATCTATCCATTTCGTCGCTGTGCATTCTCATTCCAATTTGCATGTCATGACCGCCAGCCTCTACATTAAACACTGCTTGAACTCCTGATGAATAATATTCTCTATTATTTGCTTTAATTCTGTAAGCGTCATCAGCACTATTTTGTGCGTCCATTAGTGCATAAAAATCAGCAAATGCATCGTCAGTTGGTTTTGCGATAGTGCTTAGTTTTGCACCATTTACTTTATTAAGCTTATACCAATTTCTAGCAAAATCATTGCTATATGCTGTAACAGCAAGACTCATATTATCTGTAAGCTTACCTGCATATGATAAAGTAAATTGTGAATGATCTGCATCCATTTCATCTAATGCAGTTGCTCTGTATCTACGTAATGGATTTTCGCTGAAATCTTCATCAGTAAGACCTAAGTAAGTCTCATTTGAAATCTCATCAGTCATAGAGTATTTAAATTCAAGAGCATGAGCGTCACTGAAGCTATATCTTAACTTTGCAAGAAAGTCAGTTTTTGAATAGCCAGTGTCTCCCCCGCCATCAAGCTCTTTAAATCCGTCTGTATTATCAGTAAATAATTCTACAAGATATCCGAGCTTACCCATTGTATCTCCAGATTTTGCATGTAAAACTGTTTTACCGAAATTACCAAATTCTAATGAAACAGAATTATGTTGTTCCATAGGAATAGAAGTTGAAAGGTAGTTTAATGATCCACCTGTAGTAAAAGGACCATGCTTAATCTGCGTTGAACCTTTTCTTACTTCAATCCCCTCCATTCTTCCTGCAGTCGGCGAATAATACGCTGCTGGAGAAGCATATGGGGCTGGAGCAATTAAAATACCATCTTCCATTACATTAAGTTTTTCCATTCTTAAAGAACCGGTTCCACGAACACCAATATTTGGTCTTAACCCCAAACCGTCTTCTTCTTGAACATAAACACCAGGTATTCTGCTAACAATTCTGTGAATATCTGTGTAGTTAAATTGTTCTAATTCAGATTGACTTACCACATCGCTTGGCTCTGCGTTACGTAAAAACATACCAGCAGTAATGCTTTTAGATTCAGCTAGAACTTCTACAGCACCCAAAGCAATTGGTTTAGTAGAATCTGATTCAGCAACAATATTTTGTGCGAACGTTACATTCAGTAACAATAAACATAATATCATTTTTCTCATTTATTCTCTCCTTTATTGAGATTATGTCGCAATATTAGAATAGAAAAATTCTAAATGCAAGAATAATTGAGATTAAATCTCAATAGATATTATTCATTGACGAGAGAACCAATAAAAATATTAGTTTGTCGCGGATTATTTGCGTTTCGATTGGAAGAAAATACAATTTTTCCGTTTTTTGATATAACGGGAAAGGAATCAAATGTATTATTATTTGTTAGTCGCATTAACTTTAATGTATCTATATGAATCATATATAATTCGAAATTGCTGCCAAAGGCATTGTAATCATCTCTCCAATCATCCATATTCGATGAAAAAACAATATGTTTGCCATCTGGATGCCATGATGGAGCCCAATTTGTTGCTCCGTTATCTGTTAATCTTTTTTTATCAGATCCATCACGCTTTGCTACATAAATATCTAATGGAACTGCATCTATATAACGATTGTTTAGATTATTAGACCATTGTGTCTTTTCTTCTTCATTTTGAGGGTACCAGGCACGCCATACAATACTATTACCATCAGGAGAATAAAATGCTCCTCCATCATATCCAAATTCTGTGGTGATACGTTTCACATTATTTCCATCATAATCCATTTCGTATAAATCAATATCTCCATCACGCATTGATGTGAAAATAACCTTTCTTTCTGTAGGATGGATTGTTGTTTCTGCGTTATATCCTGGAGCATTAGTAAGTTGTTTATATCCACTATCATCCCATCTATATATCTCATAATTACGTAAAGGCCAAATATATTTACGTGGATTTGGATGTTTATAAATCTCAGGACACTCAGGTCCATCTTTCATCGTAGAAGAAAAGAAAATGAATTCATTATTTAATCCGTAGTATGCACAGGTAAAAGCCCCGTCTTGCAATGGAAACTCCCTAAGATTCTCCCCATTAATATCTATTAAGTACAACTTATCACATTCATTTCCATTGCGCTTAGACTGGAAGATAATCTCTGCCTCTTCTGCATTAAAATATCCTTCTCCGTTATCACCTATAAATGTTAGTTGCTGTACATCTGTTATTGCAAAGGTTTTGGATTGGTTGCATGAAAAAATAAACCCTACAAGAATCAATATGATCCATCTTTGAAAATATTGCTGTTTAGAACTGTACATCTAATACTATTTCTTCTTTATCTCTCAAAATTGTCATTTGAGTTTTAGTACCAGGTTCAATCTTTGACAATGCTTCCATATATTTGTATATATCTGTAACATCGATGTCTTTTATCTTAATCACAATATCTCCATCTATCATTCCTGCTTTTTGGCCAGGACGATTATCGATAATACTATCTGCTCTTATACCTTTCTTATCAAATGCATAGTCTGGCATTATACCAAGCGTTACTTTCATTTTTGCTGGCTGAACCATTGTTTGTTCTTGATCTACAGACTTAAAAATTAATCTATCAGGAGTGTTTGCAAATTCTTCCACAACCCGTTCTACCATATTCGAAATAGATTTCATTCCAGCATAATTGATTTTATCGGCATCATCGGATGGTTTATGATAATCGTTATGTATCCCGGTAAAGAAGAAAAGTGTGGGAATATCTTTTTTGTAAAAATTATAATGATCTGATCTACTGAAAATCCCTTCTCCCAATTCTATAATATTAACATTTTCTTCCTTAAGCAATGGATATAGCATTGAAGAAAAATTTTCTGCAGTAGCAGATCCACCAAGTTGGACATTATTTGTTTCTTTATCCATTCTACCAATCATATCGAGATTAACCATTAATTGTACATTATCAAGATTTATTGTTGGATTATTTACAAAATGCTTAGAGCCTAACAATCCTAATTCTTCACCGCCGAATGCCATAAAAACCAACGTTCTCTTATGATTGTTTGTAGCAGCAAATTTTTCAAAAAGCTCTATGACCATAGATGTGCCTGAAGCATTATCGTCAGCACCATTATTTATCTTTCCAGGAGCATTTTCGGTAGTATCGTAATGACCGCCAATCACAACGAACTCATCTTTTAATTTTGCATCATTACCAACTAAATAACCAATGACGTTATAAGTTAAAACCTTATCTTTCTTCTGTCTTCGATCCTTAAATACATAATGCTCTTGTACTTCAATTTTTTCTTTATTTGGTGCTGCATCATAAAACCTCTGCTTAATATAACTTACAGCTATCTTATCACCTTCTGTTCCTGAACTTCTTCCTTGAAGTTTATCTGAAGATAAAAATTCAATATGAGTCTGAAAATCTTCTATTGTAATATCGCTTTGTGTAGCTTCTATCTCTGGAGTACTAACATCAGGCACGCTGCTAGCGCATGATGCTAAAAATAGAATAGATAGATAGAGTGTGTATTTCATGGTGAGAAATTTATAACAAATCAAAATAGATATCCAATTAAAAGATAGCTTAAGGCAAATATGATTGTCAAAATGATAATAAATGCATTGAAATGTCTGTCCATCATCTCTTTAATAGGTTCTCCAAAAAACCATATTAATGTACTGATGATATAAAAACGTAAACCTCTCCCCAATATAGATGCAACGATAAATATAGGCAGATTAATATAAAATGCACCTGCGCTAATCGAGAATACTTTATATGGAATTGGTGTGAACGCAGCGGTAAAAATTACAATAAAATTATAAGTTTCATATTGAGCTTTAATGTTGTCAAATACTTCTGTAGTAAAACCAGGTACAACATTAAAAAAGAAGCTTGCTACAGAAGAATATTCTCCTGGAGATGTCCACCAAAGAAAGTAGCCAATCATATATCCAAATATTCCACCAATAACAGAGCCCAAAGTGCACATAAAAGCATAGTAGAATGATTTCTCTACCCTCCCTAAGGCTAAAGCCATTAATAAAGGATCAGCTGGCACAGGAAAGAAAGACGATTCAGCAAAAGAAATACAGAATAGAATAAAGACTCCATAAGCGCTTTCTGCCCATGATAATACCCATTTATATAGATTTTCTAGCGGATTTTTCAATGCTTATCTTAATCGTAACATCTTGATTGCTTTAATAAACTGGCCGCCATTTGGATTAGCTGGCGTATACATCTGACAGAAATAAACTCCTGCACTTACCGTATCGCCATTATCATTTGTACCATCCCATATCACTGATTGATATCCAGCGCCCTGCTCTTCATCCACTAAAGTAGCAACAATCTGACCTTTAATATTAAATACTCTTAAAACAACATATTGTGGTGATGGTACATCATACTCTAATGTCGTGAATGATGTAAATGGATTTGGATAGTTCTGCTTTAATTCTAACACGTCAGGTATTAATGCTCTTCCATCAATCTTTAGATTACCAATGGAGCCAGATACTGCAGTTTGAAAAGATTGTCCGTCTGTTGATATAACAGACCAAGCCCCTTCAGCGACATTTATTGTATCTGTTTGAGCTACCAAGTCTTTTAATGCCCATGTTATTGAACGATCTTGTGTCCATGTATCCATGCTTAAAAATTCTAAATCATCATATCCTATCATGCGATATTCAATAACATCGCCATCAACATCAGCCGATTCATCCCAAACAAATCGTAATGAATCATCCTGATTTTCTGGAGTGATAAACAAAAATTCATTTGGTAAATATGTACCAGAACCATCTATTGCATCAAATACATATTCTCCTATTGCAGAAAAAGATCCTGGGACATCATTTACCGGCAACACTGTTGCATTAAATGAGACTCTCGTTGAATCAATTCCACCGTTTTCTGTACCTCCATCATCTCTAACTGTAACATAAACTACGGAAGATCCATGGCTATTTTCTGCAGGCGATAAGTCAAGAATAAACTGATTAGAAGAAGGATTATTAACAACTAAAGTAGGAAATATAGCAGTATCCTGAGCATACGCTGTTACTGTAACATTTTGAGGATTAATATCCGACCCATAGTCAACACCGGTAAGCTGTATTCCAGTGCTTGTATCTTCATTTATTTGTATATCCGCTATTGTATCAATAGTTGGAGCTGTATTAATGAATGTAAGTGGTCGAATCCCATATTCAGAAGAATACTGACTTTCTTGTCCGTCTCCATTCACAGTAGACAGTTTATAATAATATGTTTTATTAGTATCTAAATTTGTATCTGTAAAGGTTGAGGTTGGATGAGTTAATTCTGCAATTAAATTACTAGAAGAAGGCGTAAAAAGTGCTTCTTCTGATCGATACACCCTTACAATAGCATTGGTGTCTGTTCCAAGTTCCCAAGAAAAACTAATGGTTCCATCTGTTGGAATAGTATAGCCAATATTATCTGGTGCTTCAGGTGCATTATTATCATGAGTAGAATCCAATATATACAAACCTTCATCTATTCCAGTAACTACTATCGTACCGCTATCAAAATATGGATAATTACTCCATGTACCGTCAAAGGAAGAGTTATTATTTGATGGATACACATCAAAGAATCCTTCTTCTGATGGATTGTTGATATCGGATATATTTAAAATGCGTAATCCGCTTGTATAGTGAGACATATACACATAGTCTCCAATAATGTAATTATTATGATCAATAGATGGTGTTGGTCCGGTATATGAAGACTGTAGTGTTGGGCTACTTAAGTCTTCAACGTTCCATATCAGTGTACGAGTATTGCTCAATCCACCATTAAGTTCGTCAAGCTCATCATTTACAATGAAATATTTATGATCTTCTGTTAGCCATCCTTGGTGAGTATAATAATCATCATAACTTCCAAGCCCAATTGTTTTTGCTCCAGAAGAATCATCTGTTTTTGTACTAACATCTGTAATCCAAACCTTTGTTTCGTTTGAACCAAAACAAATCTCCTTGCCAATATATGCTGTATCAGGTCCATTGTATACTACGCACTGCACATCATGAACATATCCTGTATTACTTCTTCCTGTGTTAGGATCAGATATACAAGCTGATTTAGCAGGAAGTGTCGGATTACTAATATCAACTATATGAAGTCCACCTGGTCCACATGTACCTGTTCCAATAGCATAGGCAAAACCGGTATCTTCATTAATAAAAATATTATGAGCATTTCCAAATCCATTATAATGAGCTGAGTTAGAAAAAGTAATCGGTGAGCCAGAATATGTTCTGAGTTGAGTAAGATCAAATACCTGCATACCATGACCACTTGCCTCTGATACAATAAAGGCATAATCATTATATACTTTAATATCACGCCATGTGGAATTGCTCGTATGCGTAGCTAATCTTCCAACATAAATTGGATTTTCAGGATCTGAAATATCTACAAAAGACGTTCCATTGCTCAGCCCAACTAATGCATACTCTTTATTAGAGACTGAATCAGTCCATCCCCAAATATCGTTTAAGCTAGTGTTATTACCACCACCAATCTCTGTTTTGTCCATAAATGACATTAAGTCGATATTGTTACAATCATACGATCCTGCAGTTCCTCCAGTACACTCTATTTTACTATTAATAGATAGGATAGGTCCTTTTGTTGATAAACTTTGATAAGATTGTCTGTTTGTTGATAAATCGTTATATAATACCAGCTCATCAGCATAATATGCATCTGTAACGAGCGAATTGTTAATTAAAGCAACATTTCTTCCAAAGTAAGAAGAATTGTCATAATTATCGTTTTTGATTACTTCTTTTAAAGCAAATTGGTTATTAAATGGATTTCTATCGTATAAATATAATTTAGACTCATTAAAAGTGCTGATAATAAGCTGATCATCTAATTCACTAAATCGATATCCAAAATAGCTATTCTCTACTAAATCTGATGGTTGAATAGTATAGAAATTTGTCCAAGGACTGTCATCTGTTCTATTGCTAGTATCTAAGTAAGGATAAACAAATACCTTTCCTTGTCCATTGCTATCTTCTAGAGCTGAAATATAAATATTAGAATCTCCAACATAAACAGACTGACCAAAGCGTGGTTTATAATTTTCTTCTTCATCTTCTGGAGCTGAAATATTAATTGAAGATGTCAATCCATTTTTAAACTCAATAAGATGAACAAATTCTTTTAATGAACCAATTAATAATTTGTTGTTGTTAAAAGACATTGATACTCCAAATCCAAACTTATCTGGTCCAGCAGCATAACAACCTTCTACATCTCCTAATTTTCTTACATCTACGACCTTCATCGGTGTTGTTCTTGCGCTAGTAAAATTTTCAGATTCAGGATTAAAGTCATATACAAATACTATACCATCATTGAAGAACGGTGATGCAATAGCGATATACTTATCATTTAACTGCACATTGTATCCAAACTTTTGAGGTTGGCTTGGATCTGTTGTGGCGTTAGGATTCTCAAATGTTTTTTCTAATATCCATTCTCCTGTATAATCTTTACGATATAAATATACTACTCCATTACCATTATCTGATCCTGGAGCACCTATTAATAGGTAATTATTATGTAATGCCATACTAAACCCAAAATCATCTCCAGATAATGGATTTGGCGATGTTAATTCTGCGCTTTTTTGCATAGAACCTATTCCATTGTATAATTCATAGATATCAACGGTTCTAGACGTAAGTGATGAGAAAGTTTTAGCAGTTACCAAAAAATCGTCTGAAATCGCAATAGGAATATATCGTCCCCTACTTAACATTTCAACAGAATGACTCTTATTTCCAGTGGATGCAAAGAGATGCGCTGAAAAGAGCAATGCGATGAATATATAATGTGAGATTTTTCTTATCATAATTTCTGACATTAAAGTATAAGAAAAAATCTGAGAAATAAGAAGGTGTTTAATTGTCTTTTTCTAAATCAATATCTTCTGCTGAGTCTAGATTCTCATCTAAAAATAATGATTTGTCGATAGCAGTAAAGAATTCCTTGAAAAATCTAATAGATCGTTTTCTTTCGCTACCTCCAAAATTTATACGTAAAGATGACAAAACTGGTTCGGTTTCTGATATAGGCTTTACTGTTAATGTAGCAGTAAGCTTATAGTCTTTGATAACCGTTGTTGTGCTTCCACCGCCACCGCCGCTATCATCACTATCAGGCAGAATATCATCTAAAGCTATTAATGCACCGATTATAAGCAATACACCTAGTATTTGTCCGGCTGAAAACCCCTCATCATCTTCCTCCTCTTCTTCTTCGACTTTGCTTGCAGTAATCAAACCAAATTCCTCGCTAAGAGTGTCAATAGTAAATCCAAGGTCTTGGAAAGCGCCTATAGAAGATGTCATCAATGATTTTGTATCTACAGCATACTCTCTTGTCTCAACAGCGCGTTGTGCTGCAACAGATTTCTTCTTTGATGAGCTTGAAGAACTGCAACTAATTAAGAGAAAATTAACAGCAAAAAATAATGAAAGTATTTGTTTTTTTGACATCTTTACTCAGTTTCTGTTTGAAGAAATATCGATTGATCTATAGCAGCAAAAAAAGATCTAAAAAATAAATCAGAATATTTCTTTCCACCGCTCTCAAAATTGACTCGCAATGAAGAAATAAGAGGATCTGAAGACACTTCTTTAATAGTGATGGTTGCTGATAATTTCAGCGGCATAACTAAAATGTCATCAGAACGACTATCAAATCCAAAAAGTCCTGACATTATCCCTTCTAAAATGCTCGAGTCATTCTCTATTGTCTGCGTTCCTTGAGTCCTACTTCCAGTAATAAGACCGTAATCACTATTAAGAACATCAATAGTATACCCTAAGTCTTGAAAAGCGCCTACTGAAGCACTCATTAATGTTTTAGTATCAACATTATATTCTCTAGTTTCGATTGCTCGCTTTACAGCAGTTGTACGATCAGATGCACCAGGAGCACATCCTACAAATAGCAAAATAGCTACTAGAGTAAAAGAGAGAGATATGTTTCTCATTTAGTATTTAATGCTTTGATATTTATAGCTAGAAACAATTCCATTTGCATCAAATTTAACAATTAAGGTTAAATTTTTACTTGCAGTAGAATTCTTGTTACGTCCACCACCAAAAATACCGAAGAAGTTTCCACTGGAACCCATCCCTGCTCCTGCTACACTTGAAGACTCTGACTCTTGAGAAACTTTGTCGTAAGTCCATGCTTCGCCACCGCCTTGAGTACTAGTTACTAGATTTGGAGATCCTAACAATGC
>Ga0208410_1001884_pt1 | contig 10413 bp, 10 predicted proteins | sample ETN02SmetaG_3_FD_185787 | JGI IMG/M metagenome (GOLD analysis project Ga0208410, IMG submission 185787) | Marine microbial and viral communities from oxygen minimum zone, Eastern Pacific Ocean - ETNP2014F10-02SV257 (SPAdes) (version 2) | ecosystem: Environmental > Aquatic > Marine > Oceanic ... | reverse complement strand
CCTTGCATCCATTTTTGGAAAGCAAATTGAGAATGTTAGTCTTTACACCAAAATCAATCGCAACTACATGATATTGCTGGTTTGTTGAATCAGCTGTTGATTTAAAAATGTATGATTTCTTGGTTGACACCTCTTTAGCAAGGTCCAATCCGGCCAAACCTGAGAATGACTCTGCTTCAGACAATGCTTCTTCAGCGCTTATACCATTAGAGGCCAAACAAGCATTCATTGAGCCATGGTTTCTTAAATGATTGGTCAATTTTCTGGTATCGATATTAGATATTCCTACAATCTCATTCTTTGATAAAAAATCTTCAAGGCTAAGCCGACTTCTCCAATTACTTGAAATTGGGGAGCTTTCTCGAATGACCAAGCCTGAACAGAAAGAATCCTTGCTCTCATTGTCTTCGTCATTTGTTCCTGTATTCCCGATGTGAGGATAGGTTAGGGTAACAATTTGTTTATGATATGAAGGATCTGTGATTATTTCCTGATATCCAGTCATTGCTGTATTGAAAACGACTTCGCCTACAGAATGAGACTCAATGCCAATAGACTTACCAGAGAACTTAGTGCCATCTTCAAGTATCAGTAATGCGTCTTTCAAATTTCTTCCTTCAGTACCTATTTGGGTTCTAAAAAAGGGAAGGACTTTATGAGTCCTTCCCTTGAGAAGTTTGGAACCAGAACTATATTAGGTTCAAATTAGTCTGATGTCATCAAAAAAATATTTTATTCGCTTATTCTTTTAAAAAAGTCACTGACACTTTCTGTCCATGATTTCTTATTCGGTCGATGATCTGTTTTACTGTTATTGATTGAATAATCAAAATTTCTGAGAATTTCTTTTTGTTCATCGCTTAAGTTAATCGGTGTTTCAACTTGAACAGTGCAATATAGATCACCATAGAAATTCTCTCTATAGGATTTAATTCCTTTGCCTTTTAAGCGAAATGTTTTTCCTGATTGAGTTTCTGCAGGAATTGTCAAGTTTACTGCGCCATCGATTGTCGGAGCCTCTACAACACCGCCTAGAACCGCTTTACCGAAACTGATTGGAATTGTACAAATCAAATGATTGCCTTCGCGTTCAAATATCTCATGTTTCTTTACGGTGACATCAACATATAAATCGCCCGAAGGTCCACCTTTAACACCTGCCTCGCCTTCGCCTGAAAGTCTAATACGGTCCGCATTATCAACACCAGGCGGAATTTTTATCGCAATGGTTCGATTGCTTCTCTTCCTTCCAGCGCCAGAACAGTCTGAGCAAGGATCTTTTATCATTTCACCAGAGCCTCTACAGTCTGGACAAGTTTGCTGTAATGTAAAAAAGCCCTGCTGAACTCTGACTGCACCTCTGCCGTCACACTTTACACAACGCGTTGCAGTTGTTCCTTTTTTTGCTCCTGAGCCATTACAAATATCACACTGGTTATATGATGGGATATCAACATTAATTTTGTCTCCAAAAACCGCCTGTTCGAGTGTCAGATTGATTTCATATCTGAGGTCGGATCCTCGTTGAGCTGAAGATCTTCGAGTTTGCCCTCTTCCTCCGCCAAAAATATCTCCAAAAACATCTCCAAAAATATCATTGAAAGCATCTCCTGGATTGAATCCACCGCCCATACCTCCTTGTGGATTGACTCCTGCATGTCCAAATTGATCATAAGCAGCTCGTTTTTGTTTATCTGATAATATGGCATAAGCCTTTTGAATGGATTTAAATTTCTGTTCAGATGCTGAGTCACCTGGGTTTCTATCAGGATGATATTTCATGGCAAGCTTTCGATAGGCTTTCTTTATATCAGCATCTGATGAGTTCTTCTCGATGCCTAAAGTTTGATATAAATCTTGTTCACTCATTGTTTTTTCCAAATATAACCAGACAGGGTGTTAAAACCCTGTCTGATTTAGTGTTGATGCGTTTTTAGTTAATGAGTATTTTTATTCTCTTCAGAATCAACTTCCTCATATTCAGCATCAACCACATTTTCATCTTCTGAATTGTTTTCATTTTCAGTAGATTCATTTTGTGCATTTGCCTGAGCTTCTTCGAATGCTTTTTGAGCAATTCCAACAGAAGCTTCAGATAATGTTTTAAGCTTAGATTCAATTTTGTCTTTGTCATCTGACTTTAGTGAATCTTTCAAGTCATTCAATGCAGATTCAACATTCGATCTCTCCTCATTGGTAACTTTTTCACCCAGTTCTTCCAAAGATTTCTCAGTTGCATGTATAACTTGATCAGACTGATTTTTAATATCAACGAGGTCACGAAAATCCTTATCACTATCTGCATTGGCTTCTGCTTCAGAAATCATTTTTTCGATTTCCTCATCAGATAGACCGCTAGAAGCTTTGATTACAATCTTTTGTTCCTTGCCTGTTTCTTTATCAGTTGCTGAAACATTGATGATCCCATTTGCATCGATATCAAAAGCAACTTCAATTTGTGGCATCCCTCTTGGTTTAGCAGGAATATCTGTTAGATCAAAACGACCTAAAGATTTATTGTCTTGTGCACGCTCTCGTTCACCTTGGAGAACATGAATAGTCACTGCCGTTTGATTGTCTTCTGCCGTTGAGAATATTTGTTCTGCTTTAGTGGGTATTGTTGTATTTTTCTCAATTAACTTTGTTGTGACACCACCCAATGTTTCTATACCCAGAGACAGTGGTGTAACGTCCAGTAACAAAACATCTTTTACATCACCAGAAAGAACACCGCCTTGGATTGCAGCACCAATGGCAACTGCTTCATCAGGATTCACATCCTTCCTTGGTTCAACACCAAAGAAAGATTTTACTTCGTCCTGAACTTTTGGCATTCGTGTTTGTCCACCTACCAGAATCACATCATTGATCTCACTGGTTGATAATCCAGCATCACTCAGAGCTGTTTTACAAGGCTCTATTGTTTGAACAATTAAGTCCTCAACCAACGACTCCAGTTTTGCCCTAGTTAATGTCATGTTCAAGTGTTTAGGGCCTGATGCATCAGCAGTTAGATATGGCAAATTAATATCGGTTTGCGCTTGATTTGATAATTCAATCTTTGCTTTTTCTGCTGCTTCCTTCAGTCTCTGAACTGCTTGAGGATCAGTGGATATATCCATACCAGTTTGATTTTGAAATTCTCCAAGTAGATGGTCTATTACTCTGAGATCGAAATCCTCTCCACCGAGGAATGTATCACCGTTTGTAGCAAGCACTTCAAACTGATTCTCTCCATCTACATCAGCAATTTCTATGATCGAGACGTCAAATGTCCCGCCACCTAAATCGTAAACAGCAATTTTTTTATCACCGCGCTTCTTATCCATGCCATAGGCCAAAGCTGCTGCTGTTGGCTCATTGATAATTCTTTTGACATCAAGACCGGCAATTTTGCCAGCATCTTTTGTCGCTTGTCTTTGTGAATCGTTAAAATATGCAGGCACAGTAATCACGGCTTCAGAGATTGATTCACCAAGATAGCTTTCAGCAGTTTCTTTCATTTTTCTCAGTACTTCTGCTGAAATTGCAGGTGGAGCCATTTCTTTATCGCCTGTCATTACCCAAGCATCTCCATTGTCTGCTTTAACAATTTTAAACGGAACTTTATCGATATCTTTTTTTACGACATCGTCATCATGTTTTCTTCCAATCAATCGCTTGATTGCAAACAATGTGTTTTCAGGATTGCTGATTGCTTGACGTTTGGCAGATTGTCCTACCAAAAACCTATCATCTTCTTTTGAATACGCCACTATTGATGGTGTCGTTCGATCTCCTTCAGAATTTTCAATGACTTTAGCTTGATCGCCATCCATGACAGCAACACATGAGTTTGTCGTACCAAGATCAATTCCAATTACTCTACCCATTTTTATTTTCTCCATATTTAAGTAGGTTCTAACGGATATATATGTCCGCTTTATTATTTTTCAAGGAAATATCAGTCTTTTTCTGTTTCTGATGAAACAATAACTCTTGCTGGTCTTAAAAGCCGATTCTGAAGTCGATATCCTTTTTGGATGACATTAACAATATATCCAGGTTCTGTATTCTCATCCTCAACAATACTCATTGCCTCATGATTTTCAGAATCGAATTTCATGTCTTTTGGGTCGATGACTTCGATTGAAAACTTATCAAGAATAGAAATAAACTGCTTATAAGTTGCCTCTTGTCCAGCAATAAAAGTTTCAATGCCATCATCTTTTTCCTTATCTATGGTCATTCCGATCTCAAAACTATCTATTACTGGGATTATTTCTTGAAACACTCTTTCAATTGAAGCTTTGGCAGCACTTTCTATATCTTTGACATTTCGCTTTCTTAAGTTTTCAATCTCAGCCTGAAGTCTGAGGATTTTATCCCACTGTTCATCAATCTTTTCCTGAAGATTTTCTTCAACTGGAACTGAATCATCCATTTCTGCGTCATCAGTATGAATTGCTTCTGAGGTTTCTTCTGTTATCTCATTTACTTCATTTTCATTGTTATCAGTCATGTGACCTCCTTGATTCAATGAAATATATGGTCAAATATTAGGATTTCAATGATTTACTGAGTAATTTTGCTGTTACATCAACTATTGGTATGACACGCTGATATTCCATTCTTGTTGGGCCGATTACACCAAGTACACCAATAGAACCCTCTTCATTTGTATATGGAGCTGTTATCAGTGTGCAATTATCAAAAATCTTATACCCAGATTCTTCACCAATAAATATTTGAATATTGCTCGTGGTTAAGCTTTTGTCCAAAATATTCAGTAATTCTTGTTTTTCACTAAAAGCATTAAACAAGGCTTTTAATCGCTTGATATCTGATAATTCATCATGATCCATCAAGTGACTCTCACCAGTTACAAAATAATCATCATTCTCTTCTGTATTCAAAACATCATCAGCTATATCAATGATATTATTCATAAGGGTTTTTGCTAGATCTGAAGTCTCTTTGAGCTGATTGAGAAGGTCTTCTTTAATGAATTCAAGACTCTTGCCGGAATAGTTTTGATTGAGATAGTTTGCAGATTCTTGAAGTTCCTCTCTTGTGTAATCTCGTTTCATTTGCAAAATCTTGTTCTCAACTTCTTTTTGATTGATGACAATTATGGCCAAAATCCTTTGGTCAGAAAGCGGAATAAAATCAATTTCTTTCAGGATATTATTCTTTTTTCTAGGGACTGTAACAATTCCTGCAAGGTGGGTAATGTTCGATAACGTACTAGAAACATTCAACGCCAGATCTTTGTTTGATGAAGTAAGCGTTGAGACTGTATTTTCAATCGATACATATTCGTCTTGATCCAATGGCTGAAGTTGTAATAGTGAATCTATAAAGAAACGATAACCTTTTGGGGTTGGTATTCTTCCGGATGAGGTATGTGGAGACGCGATAAAACCGAGGTCCTCAAGATCAGACATAACATTCCTAATTGTGGCTGAACTCAAATTAAACTTATCATTTGATGCAAGTTTCTTTGATCCGATTGGAGTTCCCTCTTCAATATAAGAGTCAATGATCGCAGACAAGATCATTTCAGCTCGATTGGTTGTCAGTTTCTTTTTGGTCATTGTTCTAAGATTTATTCAATACGATACCGTATAATTTATCAAAATATAGGCATGAGTAAATTAATTCAATTTTATGATCGACTCAATTAAGAAAATACTTTTCTTAGGTTCACTGAATGATGACTATCTGAGTAACCTTGTCTTGGATCTTTCATCAACGGTAGATAAATATAAGCTTGAGCTCTATAGATATAGCCCCTCTAATGATCAGAATGATATTTCTGGTGTAAAACAGGTTAAAGAGGATCAGATAACTGATATGGATCTAATTGTTTCAATTGGTGGGGATGGAACAATGCTCAAATCGTCAAAATTGGCAAGTAAACACAATGTTCCAATCACAGGTATCAATAAAGGGCGTCTAGGATTTCTTACTGACATCAATCCTGATCTTGTCTCTGCCGCTCTTAAAGAAATCATTCAGGGTGAATTCCAAACAGAGTCAAGAATATTGCTTGATGTAAAAATATTAAATAAAGATAAAAAATCGTTTATCGGACATGCGATCAATGATTTAGTCATCAATAAAACAAAAACTGGAAGAATGATCAATGTTCTTACTTCGATTGATGGCAATTATGTCAATTCAAACGAAGGTGATGGTTATATTGTATCCACACCAACTGGCTCTACTGCATACTCTCTTAGCTGCGGTGGTCCTATAATTAACCCAAATTCAGACACTTTCTTATTGGTTCCAATAGCACCCCATACACTAACCAATAGACCAATGGTTATATCATCAACATGCGAGATAAAACTTGAATTCACAGAACAGAATGATGATTCGATAGAAATCAGCCTTGATGGAGAAATAATTTCTGAGATATCAGGTCGTGATTGTATTATCATCAGCAAGTCAGATAAAAGAGTAAAGTTTATTCATCCTAATCACTATGATTACTATGAAACTCTGAGGTCAAAATTATTTTGGGGACACGATAAAAGAAATGCGTAAAAATCATTTACTAAATTTAATTTTGATCTGCTTTATTGTCTCTTCTTGTGTTTACAGGCCAGACCTTCAGCAGGGAAACCTATTAAAGATCGAAAATATTGACAGAGTTGAAATCGGAATGACAAAAAGCCAAGTTCGCTATCTGCTTGGTGGTCCAGTAATCGGAAACCCATACCAAACTGATCGTTGGGACTATATTTACTTATATCAAGAAAGAATGAGCGGTGATCCTTTGAATAATGATCAAAGATACTGGTTGGTTGTTTATTTTGAAAATGAAATAGTGACTAAAATAGAGAAAGATGTTTTAACGAGGCCTGAAATATAATTTTTATCCTTCAATCTTGCTCTTAAATGCTTCAACAATTCTTTGGCTTACAACATCAATATTTTTTGAAAACATAAGTTCTGTAATCGGATTACTTATTGAGTAGCTCATCTTAAATGTCAGATCTGTTTTATTCTCACTGATGGAATCAAATAGCCATTTTGCATGAAATGATCTAAATGGGCCTTTTACAAATTCCATATTTATGAATTCATTCTTTTTAAATCTATTTTCACTTATGAATTCTGAGCTTGTATTTAAAAAAGATAGCACTAGTGATGCTTTGATAACGGTCTCTGTTTGTTCAATTATTTTTGATTCGGAGCAGAATGGTATGAATGATTGATAATCTTCAACATCATTAAGCACGTTAAATACTTCATCAATTGGTTTGCTGACTGAAAATGTTCGAGAGTATGTTTTCAAATCAAATGATACCAATGGCATTAAGGAATACTAGCATTACTCCAATTGGTGCAATATATCTTGCGCTGAATCTCCATAGCTTATAGATATTTAATGAAATATCTGATAACTCTTCCTTTGAGTGATCTTTTCTCATAACCCAGCTGGCAAAGATAGTAAATAGCAGTCCACTTAATGGAAGCATGATGTTGCTTGCTAAATAGTCAAAATTATCAAATAGAGTTCCTTTCCAGAAAGTAAATTCAGAAAGAATATTGAAAGAAAATATTGATAAAAATCCGAGTATCCATATTGAAAAACCGATGATGATTGCAGATTTACCCCTACTGTAGTTCTTGTTTTCAATCATCCATGCAACTGATGGTTCTAACAAGCTGAGTGCAGAAGTAATTGCAGCAAATGCTAATAATATAAAGAAAAGACCAGCGAACACGTAGCCTCCAGCGATTTCATTAAAAGCGAGTGGTAAGGTTAAGAATATCAATCCCGGGCCATCTGTTGGTTTGAGTCCAAATTGAAAAACAATTGGAAAAATAACCAATCCAGCCAATAAGGCAATTGCTGTGTCACAAAATATTATTGCTGTTGTCGTTCCAATGATCGATTCATCTTTTGGCAAATAAGCGCCATACATGACAATACAACCCATTCCTAGACTCAATGTAAAAAATGCCTGCCCCATCGCTGCGAGAACACTTTGCGATGTTATTTTTGAGAAATCAGGCTTGAGTAAGAAATTTACTCCAGCAATGAAGTCTCCCTGAAAAATAGAGTACAACAGCAGTATAATTAAAATGAAAAGCAATCCTGGCATCATAAGTTTCACTGCTCGTTCAAGTCCGTCTTTAATGCCTTTTGCGATAATCGAAATTGTAATTGCCATGAAAATGGTGTGATAGATCAATTGTGTTACAGCAGATCCTGTTAATTCACCAAAAACAGATTGAACTGCATCATTATTAAGATTTGATAACTCTCCGAATATTGACAACTTAAAATAATGTAGCGTCCATCCAGCTATTACACTGTAGTAAGATAATATGATAAAGCCTGCCATTAGCCCGATTAGACCAACATATTTCCAAGCTTCATTGCCCTGCTCTTCTTGACCGAGTATCTTCATTGAAGTGATTGGGTTTCTTCGCCCTCTTCTACCGAGCATGATTTCAGAGACCATGATTGGAAACCCTATAACAAAAATACAAATTAAATATATTAGGACAAATGCTCCGCCGCCATTTTCGCCGGCAATATATGGAAATTTCCAGATATTACCTAAACCAATTGCGGATCCCGTTACTGCAAGTATAAAGGTAAATCTTGATGACCATTGTCCGTGAAGAGAGGAGCGAGATTGATTGTCTTGATGATTGTCCATTAATCAAAGATGATATGTATATTGAAATCATAAAACTAATCGATTTGACATCTTATGGCAAACACAATCGTTAACAATAAAAAAGCTCGTTTCGATTACATCATTATTGATGAATACGAAGCTGGCATTTCTCTAAAAGGATGGGAAGTGAAATCATTGAGAGAAGGCAGAGGCAATATCAAAGAGAGTTATGCAACCATCAAAGGTTCTGAGCTGTTGCTTATTGGATCTCATTTATCTCCTCTCCCACACTCAAATGTCATTGACGAGTCAGAATCAACACGAACAAGGAAACTCTTAATGCATCGAAGAGAGATCAATAAAATAAGTTCTTTGGTCAATGAAAAAGGCCATACTTTGGTTCCGCTCTCTATGTACTGGAAAAATGGCAATGTGAAAGTCTCTATAGGGCTTGCAAAAGGAAGAAAAAAACAAGATAAGAGATCCTTAATCAAGGAACGAGACTGGAAGCGTCAAGCAGACCGATTAAGAAAGCTTAATAGATGATTTGCATCTTGTAACAGTTTGTAAATTACAAATGTCATTCAAAATGCTGTGATAGTATCAATTACATGATTCAATTCTTGCTTATATTTTTGACCATATTTTCAACTTCTGTTTTTGCAATGGATATGAATCATTGTGAATATACTCAGGATGAGTTGGGCAAGAAATACCCAAAAATGATGCATCATGACATGAATCAAAGCTTTGATCAGCTCAGAACGTCAATACCAAGTATGCAAAGAATGACCAATCAACAGATCATGGGAATGATGAAAATGATGGGACCAAACTACTACTGGCCTGTTTCTGATCAAGGCTCAGTGAACAATGGTGTCTTGATTATGGCTCATGGCTATGGCCCAGGTGGTGATCAAGATTTATTCGATAGTGCTCATTCAGTGGGTATGATTTATCAGACGACTTTATCGATGGGAATGAGCATGATGACATCGTCTCATGTCATATGTTCAGTTAATGAAATGATTCAGAATGATGTCGAGAAGATTTTCGTTGTCCCTGTGAGCAGCACTGCACATAACACATTGGTTAGACAATGGAATTATATTTTTGGTCTTGAAGAAAATTATGCATATGCAGAGGTTAAGCAGATCAATAATGAAAAAATTGTGATGCTTGACCCAATCAACGATGATTTGTACGCAAAAAAAATAATTTTGGAATATACCAATGAAATCAGTTCTGATCCATCAAACGAAGTATTGATCATCATAGCGCATGGGCCGATTGATGAGGTAGACAATAATATTGAATTGGATCTTATGAATAATATTGGTGACTATATTAAGCAACATACATCAATCAAAACTGTGAAGGCGTTCACATTACAGGATGATGCACCCAAAGAAATTAGAGATCGAAATCTAGATAACATTAAAACGTTTATGAGAACCTCCAAGGAAGAAGGCAAACGAGTATTAATGGTTTCAAACTTAATGTCAGGACAAGGCATCCAAAGAAAACTGGCAAAAGACTTTGAAGGCTATGACTATACATTCAATTCCAAAGGCTTACTCACTCATCCTTATTATATTGAATGGATTAAAGAATCTGTTGCCAAGCATTCTGAATAGAATCCCTTTATTCATTTCATTGATTGCATTAGGATAATACCCAAATTATTAATTATAGGGGGCGCAAAGGTTTCGACGTTGGTGTTGAAGTGTTATGTGCATGTCGAGATTCAGAGTTCTCGTAAATAAATCTGAATAAAATTTAGTTG
>Ga0208410_1001882_pt1 | contig 10414 bp, 7 predicted proteins | sample ETN02SmetaG_3_FD_185787 | JGI IMG/M metagenome (GOLD analysis project Ga0208410, IMG submission 185787) | Marine microbial and viral communities from oxygen minimum zone, Eastern Pacific Ocean - ETNP2014F10-02SV257 (SPAdes) (version 2) | ecosystem: Environmental > Aquatic > Marine > Oceanic ... | reverse complement strand
TCCCCAACGTATTCAAAGATGACCACTACATATCCATCACCGGGTTTGACTTACTTGTCCGCGATCGGTGGTATCTCTTCCGTTATCATGGCCATTTGCGGTGTATTGCACTCATTCCATCTCTCTTTGTTCATGAAAAAGAACGCCCCGGCCCCGGCCGCCGTTTAATGTACAAAGAATCAACAATCAAGAATCAACAATCAACAATCAAGAATCAAGAACGAATTGTATTAATAAAAGAATGATGGTACACGGCGCGGCGCGGCGATTTTCTTTCCTCACGCGACGTCGAGACGACGACGAATAAATTCTCCTATGGCGCCCGACCAGCGCGCTCGAATCTCCTTGACGATATCATACTCTTCTTTGCTCGACGCGACGACGAGCTCGGCGTGCGGGACGAGATCTTTGATGATCATCGCGCTCGACACCGGGTGCGTGACGTCACCGCAATCCCAAGCCAAGCACATGAGCGGAACGTTCGCGAACGCGTCTCGCACGCGTTCGGGCTCCGGCAGGTTGGACTGCGCCGAACCGATGAGCACCTCCGCGGCGCACGAATCGTTCGGATTCGCCAGCGCAGGCGGTGGAGGAACGACGGGCTCTCGAGCGGCTTCGAACACGCGTCGAGGCCGGGTCGAATTCGCCTTGGCGTCCCCAGACGCCGCTTTTTCCAGCAATTTCTTCCTTCTCGCCTCGCGCTCCTCGTAAAACGTCGGCGGTGTCACGACGACGACGGCTTTGGGTACATCATTCCCACCGCTCTCGTGCGCCAACACCGTGGCCCAAATAGCCGTCGCCCCTCCCAGAGACGCCCCCGCGTAGACGACGTCTCCGCCGTCCTCGTCTCGCAGCCTCCGCGCCACCTCAATCATATCGCTCGCGCGCGCGTCCCATCGCGCCTCTCTCTCGCCACGCGCGTCACTCGATTTCCCGTACCCACGCGCGCCGTATCTCACCACCGCGCACGGTCCGAGATCTTCCGTCGTCCAAAAATTCCACAGTCCCTCCGTCTCGTCGTTCTCGAGCCCACCGCGCAAACCGTGCGCCCAGACGACGAGCGGTCGCCCATCGCGCGCTCGCGCGAACGTCCCGAGATTCGTCGCGCACATCTCCAGCTCCGCTCCGTCCTCGCACGCCGGGACGACGGCGCGCATGGCGTCGGGGAGTGACGACGCGCGTGAGCTCTGTGATTGATGAGTGTATTGATTGATTCGACGACGAATGGGAAGACGACGAGACGACGCGCGCGAGACGTGTTTTAAAAGCGCGCGAACGCGGAGACGCCGCGACGACACGCGATGGCGGCGCACGCGCGGAACGCGCGACGACGCGTGGCGTCGGAGTTGACGACGGCGGCGCGGAAACCGAGCGACGCGTGACGACGACGGACGAGACGAGACGCCGACGACGTCTTCGAGGCGCGAGTCTTCACGCCGCCGCGCGAAGCGCTCGCGATGACGCCGCAATCACCGATGATGACGTCGGCCGCGGTCTCTCCGCTGCGAGAACCGACGGATTCGATCGCCTTGACCACGCTCATGCCCTCGACGACTTGGCCGAAGACGGTGTGCTTCCCGTCGAGAAACGGCGTCGCCACCGTGCAGATGAAAAACTGCGATCCGTTCGTGTTCGGTCCGGCGTTCGCCATGGAGAGAATCCCCGGTCCCTCGTGCTTGAGCGTGAAGTTTTCATCCGGAAACGTTCGTCCGTAGATGCTTCGTCCGCCCGTGCCGTTATCGGCGGTGAAATCGCCGCCCTGACACATGAAGGACGGAATCACGCGGTGAAACCTCGATCCGACGTATCCCTCCCCCTCGGGTTTCTCACACAACTGTTTAAAATTTTCCGCCGTCTTAGGCGCGACGTCGGCGCGAAGTTCCATGACGACGCGACCGAGCGCGGTCGCGCTCGCGCCTCGACCGAGTCGCACGTCAAAGTACACCTTGGGCGTGTCCTGTTCGCGAACGCGCGCGCGACGAACGCCGCGTCAGTCGAACGACGCGCGAGAGACGTGCGTTCGCGAGAGACGCGTCGAGGGCATCACGACTCCGTCGAGCGAACGGTCGTCGTCGTCTTCATCGTCGTCATCATCGCCACGTCAGCGAATCATCAATCATCCATGACGCGCGTCTCGTCGCGCGCACCGATCGAGGTTCGCCCAACGGCGGCGCGTACGCCACCGGCGTTTTCGCGATGGTCGCGACGTCCTCCGCGTTGAGCGCGCTCGCGCCGGCACCCATGACGACACGCGCGTGAATGTGTCGCTCGTCCCCAGTGCGCGGCGAATCTCTCATCCGTCTTCGCGCGCGCGCGTCGCGTTCGGGATCGATGACGACGAGAGTCGAGGTGAAACACGACGGGAAAACGCTCGCGTTCGAGTGCGCGGAGTCGGAAACGTTCCAGACGTTCGTGGAGAGGGTGCGAGAGGGATTCGGGACGCAATCCACGAGCGCGTCTCGCGCGACGTTTTTGAGCGCGGGCGGCGCGCGCGTCGCGGGCGACGACGTCGCGTTCGATTTCGGCGCGCTGTTGAGGAAAAATTCTCGACGAGGGCGGTTGAAGATGATGATGGTGGTGGCGTCGGCGGGTAGGGGGGAGAGGCGACGCGTCGCGGGCGGCGCGTCGAGAGGCGTCGAGGCGGCGCGGGCGGCGCGGGCGGAGAAATCCGCGAGAGAAGAGGCGAGAAGAGAGGCGAACGGGTCGTCGTCGTCGTCGATCGAGGCGCGGAAAACGGCGTGGGCGTCGACGGGGATCGTGGGCATGCGAAACGCGGGGGCGACGGAGATGGATGACGCGGTGTTCGAGCTCGGGGAACGCGTTCGCGTCGTCGACGCCGCGGGGAACGCGTTGACGAGCGTGCCCGCGGCGATCGCGCGATTGACGAATCTCACGCGGTTGACGCTTCGAGAGAACGCGCTGCGCGGCGATGGCGTGCCTTGGTCGAGCTTCGCGTCGTTGCGCGCATTGACGTTTTTGGATTTGTCGGGAAACCGCGTGGACTCCGTACCCGCGGACGCGGCGCTCGAGTGCGCGTCGCTTCGCACGCTGTCGCTGGCGCGGTGTGGTTTGTCGAAACGTTTACCGGAGGCGTTTTTCCGATCGTTACAAAAATTGCGTCACGTCTCCGTCGCGGAGAACGCGTTGGAGACGTTGCCCGCGTTCGACGAGAATGAACAGCTCGAAATTGTCGACGCGAGTCGGAACAAGCACATTCGTCGAATCCCCGACTCGTACGCGAAACTCACGCATTTACAAAGTCTTGACGTCTCGGGGAACTCCATAGACGCCGACGGCGTCCCCGCCGCACTTCTTCGCGACGCGACGTCGTTGACGGAGTTGTCGCTGCGAGACAACCCGCTCACGCTCGAGTCGCTCAGAACGCGCGACGGCTGGGACGCGTTCGACGCGCGACGCAAAAAGCGCGCGGATAAGGCGTTGGAATCACGCGTGATGCTCGGACAAAACGTGTTCGACGAGGGCGCGGACGAGGATAGATTCATTAGACACTAGCGCGCGGTTGGTAGAGTAGAGATAGAGAGTTCCCCGCGTCCCCCGAATCGGACGCGCGGAGCGAATGAAAAATGAAGACTCGAGTACGTGTTACATGTGTTCGTCGCGTGCTCTCATTTATCGCGCCTCGGCGGCGATGACTTCTTCCTCATCGTCGCCGAAGAACACGTCGTCGTCCTCCGTCTCTTCCTCGACTTTCTCGCCGGTGATCCCGGCCATCTTTGCGGCGAGTCGCTCGCGCGTGTCCTTCTCGATGGCTTCCTTGATGTCCAAGTTTTCATTCATGAACGCCATCGCCTTCTCGCGACCTTGGCCGAGCTTTTCACCGTTGAAGTAGTACCACGCACCTTTACGCTCGATGGCGCCGACTTGTTCGCCGGCGTCGAGCATGCACCCGTCTTGGGAGATGCCTCGGCCGAACAACATGTCGAACTCGGCAATCTTGTACGGCGGCGCCACTTTGTTCTTCGCCACCTTCACCTTACAGCGCACGCCGGCGTCGTCTTCGCCAGCTTTACCCTTGATGACTTCCCTGCGTCGAATGTCGAGACGAACGCTCGAGTAGTACTTGAGCGCGTTCCCGCCGGTGGTCACCTCCGGGCTCCCGTAGATGACGCCGACCTTGGAACGCAACTGGTTCAAGAAGATGATCGTCGTCCCAGCCTTGGCGGCGTTGACGTTAATCTTACGCAACGCCTGGGACATCAAACGCGCGTGCGCACCGACTTGCACCATACCGATCTCGCCTTCAATCTCGCTTCTCGGCACGAGAGCGGCAACCGAGTCGACGCAAATCAAATCAACCGCCGACGATCGCACGAGCGTGTCCACGACCTCGAGCGCCATCTCGCCCGTCTCCGGTTGACACACGATAACATCATCCACGTTCAAACCCAGGCGTTGGCTGTACTCCGGATCGAACGCGTGCTCGGCGTCGATCATCGCCACCGTGCCTCCGAGCTTTTGCATCTCGGCCATGGCGTGCAACGCGAGCGTCGTCTTACCGGACGATTCCGGTCCGTACACCTCCACAATGCGTCCTCGCGGTAAACCACCGCCCAACGCGATATCGAGCGTCAACGATCCCGACGGAAATGTCGCCACCTTCGCCTTACCCGCCTCGCCCAAGCGCATGATGGCGCCGGCGCCGAAATTGCTGTCGATCTCATCCAACACGCGCGCCAACGCCTTCTTCTTCGCATCCGCGGCGCCCGCGTCGGCCTTCGCGTCGGTCTTGCGCGCCGCGGCCGTGCGAACAACGCGCGCGTTACTCTTCGACGCGTACGCTCGCGTCGCATCCGTCGCGCGAACCGCGCGCGCGCGCGCGGACGTCGTCGTCGTCATCTTCAACATCGTGGATCGCATCGCCGTCGTCATCGTCGTCGACGCGGGGTCTGTCGCGCGCGCGAGGCTCGAGATGGTGCGCACACTTGAGGACGTGAACGTTCGAGCGATCGCTCGTCTCAGCATGCGTTCGCGAGTGCCGTCACGACCGTTCGCGCGCGACGGTTGATCTTTGCATCCGATTTTGGCGGGAAATCTTAAAACGACGGGTCATGAGTCGACAGCGAGTCCCTTGGGTCCAGTGCGAGGAGAGAGTGGTTGCAGAGAAACAACAGCCGCGAGCGCGCGCGACGTCTTTTCGATTACAAACCTTTTTGTCGACGGCGCGCGAAGAGAATGAACGAATTAAGAAATAACCGAACGATGCGATCACCGAACACGCGTTATGTACGCGTCATGTCGCTCACTCGGGTCGGTAGTAGGTGGTGTTGATGAAGGGCATCTTCGTCGCGACGGCGGGTGTGCGCTTGCCTCGCGTCTCGACCACCATCTCCGTGCCGGCTTTGGCAAACGCCTTGTCGACATAGCCCATGGCGATGTTTTTCTGTAACACCGGGGAGAAACCGCCCGAGGTGACCTCGCCGATTTGATTGCCGTCGTTGTCCAAGATGAGCGAGTGTTGACGCGCGGGAGCGCCCTTACCCGTAAACGTGAGACCGATGCGTCTGCGCGGGATGGATTTAGGATCTTCAAGTTGTTTCTTGATGATGTCGCCTCCCGTGAAATCGCACAGTTCGCGACGCGCCTTACCGATCGTCCACGTCAATCCAGCTTCGGGCGGGGTGATGTCCTCGGTGAGGTCGTTCCCGTACAGACACAAGCCAGCTTCGAGACGCAGAGAATCTCTCGGTCCGAGCGCGGCGAAGCGCACCTCGTCGTATGACTCCAACTTTTCGGCGAGCGCCACGGCGTCGGCGTTCGGGACGGAAATTTCAAATCCATCCTCCCCGGTGTACCCCGTTCTCGTCACCCACACGTCTCCGCCGTTCACCTTCATCGACGTGAACATGCCAAAGTACAATTTCGACAAATCAAACTCCGTCACGCGTTGCAACACCTCCATCGCCTTGGGTCCCTGAAAAGCCAAGAGGGAGCGATCGGAGTGCACGATGAAATCGACGTCCATTCCGTTCGCCTTGGCCTTGGCCAACGCCGCGTTGATGTGCGCCTGATCCTTCTCCGCGCACCCAGCGTTCAACACGACGTAATAATCGTTCATGTTGACTTTCGTGATCACCGTATCATCGATGATACCACCGCGTTCATTCGTCATGACGCTCAGCGTCCCCGTACCATCCTTGAGCCCCTTCAAATCGGCGACGACGAGCGATTCCAAAAATTTCGTCGCGTCCTTCCCTCGAATGGACGACCCCAACATGTGCGACACGTCGAACAACGACGCGTTCGAGCGACAATGTTTCGTCGCCTCCATGATGGAATCCTGGTACTGAATCGGCAGCGCGTACCCCGCGAAATCAACCATCTTCCCGCCTCGCGCCACGTGCGTCTCGTACAGGGGCGTGCGCTTCAGATGACTCACGTCCGCGTACGTCCGCATCGGCGTCACGGTCGTCCCGACCGGCATCACTCGTCGCGCCATCGCCATCACCGTCGCATCAGACGCCCGTCGTCGCGCGACGTCCGCCGCTCTGCGCACCACGCGCGCGAACATGATTATCGATTAAAATCCGATGCGATGGGTCGTTATCGACGAATCGAACCGTCGTCGGTGACGCGAGACGCGGAGGTCGTCTCGTGCGTGCGCGGTCGTTCGCGCGCGTTTCGTTCGCGTTCACACGTCGTCGTACGCGGTCGCCCGACGTCGAGTGACGCGCGCATCGATGGATGAATCGTCGACGTCACAGGGGGCCTGGGCCGACGCGCGCCGCCGGGACGAGGGCGGGACGAGGGCGGGACGAGAGGACTGGCGCGCGTGATGCGTCGTGTGTGTCGATATTCGTACAAAAAAAAAGCAAAGGAATGCGTCATTGAGAGCGCTCGAGAGAGGCGCGGGCGGACGTGAAGAGCTCGCGCGCGGATGGTCTGGACGTCGGCGTCGGCGACGCGCACGCGGCGACGACGGCGACGAGCGCCGGCGAGACGCCGACGCCGCGGTCGGCGGCGATGACGCCGCGACGAATGGCGGAGTATTCGTCGCCCGAGGTGGGTAAGGCGACGGCGGTGGCGAGCTCGTAGATGGAGACGCCGAGGGAAAATGCGTCGGCGCGATCGAGGGCGGAGAAGTCGTCGTTGAGAAGCTCGAGCGGGAGGTAGCGGGCGTCGCCCTCATCGACGGCGGTGTCCCCGCGCGCGCGCTCGGCGAGCGCGACGCATCGACCCCAATCCCCGAGTTTATAGGAACCGTCGCGATGGATGAAGATGTTATCCGGTTTGACGTCCATGTGAGCGACGCCTCGTTCGTGCGCGAACGCGAGGGCGGCGGAGACGTCGCGCAGACATCGAAAGAGGTCGCGCTCGGACATGCGCGCGCCGTCGGCGGCGTCGACGTAGGCGGAGACGGGCCCGCCGTCGCACACCTCCATCTGTATGTACAGATGATCGTTTTCCCACCACGCCGCGTGGTACCGAACGATGTCCTTACACGTCACGAGACTCGCCATGACGTGCACCTCGCGAAGGGCTTCCTTCTTCTCGCGCTCCGTCGTCAATTTCCGATCCGTGCGCTTCAACGCGTACGCGCACCCGTCCAATCGACCGACGACGCGGTGCACCTTTGAGAACCCACCTCGCGCGATGCACCCCAGGTCGACGAAATCGGCGCGAAAGCGCGACATCGTGGCCAACTGCGCGGCGCTCGTGCAGTTAAATCGTCGACCGTGCGCGCTCGTCTCGGCGGGTTGTTCCTCCGGCGGAAGGAACGCGTTTCTCGCGCACGGCGGAGACGTCGCCGCGCGAGGTAAACGATTCCTCCCTCCCACCGCGCGGTTCGGTTCGCGATTTCTCGGCACGCGAAAATCACCCTGCGATTGCGACGGTTGCGAGAACAGAGACGGTTGGCTCGCGCACTCCTGCGTCCCCGTCGCCCCCTGCGACGGAATCTCCAATCCAAAACGCGGTCGTTTATTTCTCGTCGGCGACAGCGCGCACGGCGACCTCGCCCCTCGAAAATTCTCTTTATTCACCCCCCCGTCCTCGCCGTACGCCCCGTACGCGTCGAACTGCGCGTCCGCGGGCGTGATAAAATCCAACCCGCCGCCCTCTTGACTCGGCGCCGACGCCGAGGGATTGTGTTGCGTCCCCGTCGTCGACGTCGCGCGCGCGTCCGCGTCTCGACCCTGCGATCGAGTCTCGGCGCTTCTGCGCGCGTCGTCGTCGTCGTCGAACCGCGCGTCGTCGACGTCGACGTCGTCGTCGTCGTCGTCCCGCGCCGAGGATTTCAGCGCGTCGTCGTCGTCATTCTCGTCGTCGACGTTGAGCGCGCCGAGCGCGCGGGATAACCCGCTCGACGGCGTGCACAGGACGCTTCGAGATTTTAATCGAAACATCTCGCGATCGACGACGCGAGCGGGGCGACGCGCGTCTCGGACGCGCGCGGAGATCTGACGTGGATTTTAAAACGTCCCCGCGACAGCTCGTCGGTGTCGACACTCTCTCTCTCGCGCGCGCGGAGAGGCGACGCGACGACGCGGTCGACGGCGATGCGAGAGACGCGTGGAAAGTCTCGCGCGCGAGAGCGCGCGGAAACGCGCGCGAGATGGCGCGAGGCGGACGCGGGACGGGTCGGGACGCGCGAAAGAGAATGTGGGAACGACGACGCGCGAGAACGTCGGGACGCGAGGACGACGGCGCGACGGCGAGCGGTGCGCGCGATCGTCGCGTGCGTCGTCGCGTGCGTCGTCGGCGCGCGCGAGAGGTGGAGGATGGGCGCGGAGGCACCGCGCGAGGGTCGAGACGGCGTCGTCGCGGTGTCGCCCGAGCTCTTGGCGACGAAGACGGTGGCGGAGGGTCTCCTCGCGCGCGTCTTTCGAGCGTACCCTCGCGCGGTGAATTCGAAATGGGTCAATCCTCGTCGTCGCGTGTGGTTGGCGGTGTTGGGAGAGTGTTTCGACGTGACGCTGGGTGCGGAATATTACGTCGGCGACGAGGGCGATTACGCGTCGTGTTTCGCGGGACGAGACGCGAGTCGAGCCTTCGCCACGGGTGATTTCACGCCTGAAGGGTGCGTGGACGACGTCGAGGGATTGAGCGGGGCGGAACTCGACGGCGTGCGCTCGTGGGCGACGTTCATGCGGGAGAAATACGAATACGTCGGCGTCGTCACGGGGGGTCGATTTTACGACGCCGACGGGCGAGAGACGGAGACGCTCGCGCGCGTGAAACGAAAAATCGCCGCGCACGAGGCGAGCAACGCGCGTCAACGCGAGCGGGCGTTGATGTTTCCGGATTGCAGCAGTTCGTGGTCGGAGAAGGAGGGTGGATTCGTGTGGTGCGACGCCGACTCGGACGGCGCGCCGAGGTTTCCTCGAAACGAAACCGTTCGCGAACGCGTCGACGACGACGACGTCGAGACGACCTTCTCGAGTCGGTGCGCGTGTTATCCAGACGTCGGCGTATCCAACGCGCGCACCTTGTATCCGGGATGCGAGATGACGAGCGCACGGTGTCGAACATCCCTTCCGGGAGAGTGAGCGCGGCGTCGCGTCTCGCCGCCGACTCGCCGCCGACCTCGAGCTCAAACCGCACTGCGAGGCGTCGACGCGCTCGACCTCGATCGCGCGCGCGTTCGCTGCATGCGAACGAACGGGCCTGTCGCGCGCGTCGGCGCGGTCGTCTCGCGCGCGCGTCCGTCGTCGTCGAGAGGCGAGAACGCGAGTGGGAACGGTGGTTCGAGGCTGCGCGCATTCTTTATCGTTTCGCGCGCGTTCGGGGGCGTGGACGCGCGTTCAGGGGCGCGCTGGAGCGTGGATAGCATGGGTAACAAGTCACGTTTGACGTGCGCGACGTGTGGGGCCGCGTATAAGCGTTACACGGGCTGCTCGACGCGATTTTGTAAGCAATGTCGAGCCGCCGGCTCGATGCGGGACGACGCCGAGACGCTCGAGACGGACGACGACGGCGCGCTCATCGGATTTAAGCGCTCGAACGACGCCGTGACGGGCGATTGCGACTATCTGAGAGAGGCTGCCGGCGCGAAATCCGCCGCCAAGGGTGGAGGCGGCGGTGGGAAGAAGAAGCGGAAAAAGAAGAAGAAGACGCCGACGCTCAACGCCAGGACGGATCCGCAGTGCGCGGAGATTTTAGCGCATTTAGACGCGACGTGCGTGGTGATCGACGCGTCGAACGCGGAGTCAGAGCTTGAACCATGCGTGGAGGCGTTGAAACAGGCCGAGTACATCGCGGTGGATTGCGAAGGCGTGCGAATGTCTCGCACGGGACCGGTGACGGTGTTGCAGTGCGCCACGCGCGACAGATTGTATTTGATCGACGTTCAATCGCTCGGAGAGATGTGTTTCGGCGATCGAGGCGCCGGTGGCGTTCGCGATGTCTTGGAGTCGAAAGTCGTCCCCATCAAGCTCATGTTTGATTGTCGTATGGA
>Ga0208410_1001880_pt1 | contig 10418 bp, 6 predicted proteins | sample ETN02SmetaG_3_FD_185787 | JGI IMG/M metagenome (GOLD analysis project Ga0208410, IMG submission 185787) | Marine microbial and viral communities from oxygen minimum zone, Eastern Pacific Ocean - ETNP2014F10-02SV257 (SPAdes) (version 2) | ecosystem: Environmental > Aquatic > Marine > Oceanic ... | reverse complement strand
TATGCATTCGAAGGATAGGCACTCGGGCTCGGGCTAACGCTCGGGCTCGGGCTAACGCTCGGGCTCGGGCTAACGCTCGGGCTCGGGCTAACGCTCGGGCTCGGGTTTGACAGAGCGTTACACTCACCCCATTCACCCACTTCCCAATGTCGCTTACTAGCAGCGTTCCACACGTATACTTCAAAGTTAAGGAGCTCGATGAGTCTCCTGTACATGAACTTGGGGCTGCGGAAAAACCCACAATCCAACAAGTCACACACTTGATCTGCACGGTTGAAATTGATGGTATTGCAGCCACCAACAATGCGACAGCTCGCTTTACAATCCACTGAAGTCTTCGCTTCGCTCGATTCAATGAAAGAACACGTTGCGTACTTGTTTGGTCCGTGCCAGGACCATTCAGTGACCGAAGTGTTCTTGGCGTTGATGTATCGCTCACATGGATTCGCTTTCGATGGGTTCGCATAGCCAAGCGCAAAGGCACACCTACCGAGCTCTCTGTCGCCGCGGCAGCAACGATCATCGCACATAGAGATTGTGCTCATCGCTGTGTGCTCATGGGCTTCATACAGCGCGCCATCATATCCTTTTGCGCATCCCGCTGGGTCTGGGTCCTGGTACATGCTCTTATAGCACTGATGACCGTGCACTGCACTTGTATCCCAACAGCATTTGTACTCCTCACATGCATCGCGTTGGATCGCCTTCGAACGAAATTGAGATCGTACGTCGTCGTAGTACGCGCCACAAGCTTTTTTCGTCCAAACGGTGACGATGTCCGTGATGTTTCCCGGTGGCTCGCAACCCTTCACACAAGAGTGCGTGTTGCAGTTCTCCGAGCTTGAGGGCCGCTTACCACACAACGATGCATCGACCGGTTCACCCGTCTGCTTCTTGACACATTCGACAGATCGTGTTCGAAGGCCACGGCCACAAGAAACCGGACAGTTGCTCCAATTACCGACCCGCCATTCCGTGCCGAATGGGTCGTAATTGCCGCAATCGACGTATCCCCATAATCCAGGTTTCGCAGTGTAACACCAAGGGCGACGGCTTCCTCCGGCATACGTCGGCTCGAAGAATTCAACCTCCAACTGAGTGTCCGACACATCATTGTAGAAGGGGAACGCACAGGGCGCGCCCTTGGCCGTGCCCTCACATGTGGGCGTCGAACGGCTGTATACGTCAACGCGCTCGTCAGGTTCAAACCCGCCTGCCGTCGAAATACCGCTCAAAAGCACAATCGGGGGGGGCGATGGATTATTTTCGTCGAATAAGCGATCACCTTTTCGAGGAAGTAGATCCATTTGCGCGTGCACAGTGTTGAGTACTGTGGGACAGTTGGGATCTTCCGTGCCGTTTTGAAGAGGACATGTATAAAATCCTTGACAGAGAGAATCCCCGGCACAAACAACTTTCGCCTGACTGATCGATCCATTGAATCCTTTCCAGGCCATGACATCTGGCGATGGCATCATTTGTCCCGTATACACGGTCCATCTCGCGCTGGACGGATCCATTTTTTTCCGGTAAAAATCAGATTCTGCTTCGACTTGCAACCCGTACCCGCGGCCAACGATCGTACAATAGCCCGCCGCAATGTCGTGCACAAAGCCCGCGCAAGGATTACCCATTTTATCGCATTCTGATTTACACGAGAGCGTGTCGTTCAATCTGCGCCCGAGATTTGTTTCGCCACCCACGACGACTCTGGAAGGATGTTGGATGTACCCCGCCAAGGGATGGTGGCTTCCCAACGCCGCGGCCACGTCGAACCTTCCGCCGTTCAACGTCTCGTGCTCGGTCGCACCGTACCAAGATCCTCCGCGATGGGCACCGTAAAGCGCGCGCACGCCGGTCGTCACGCTCAGCGACGCCAACGCGAGCGCCACGAGCGCCCTTCCACACGAGGCGACGATGCCGTTGCCTCGCTGACGTGGCCCGCCGCATCCGACCCGCCCGCGCGCGCGTCCGCCGCGCGGCGGTTCGTTCGCATCCACCGCTCGCGCGCGCATCGCTCGCACGTTCGCTTCGTTCGCTTCGTTCGTCGACGCACGCGCGCGCACCGACACCACGCAGGCGCGCGCGACTGTCGACCGCGCGCCTTGGGTGTTACCGATCCACGCGTTCGTTTTTTTCGAGGCCTCGCGCGAGATGTCTCGAAAATATCTCGACACGCGCGGGGACCCGGGCGCCGTGCGGCGCGTCGTGGGAGGGACAAAATCTCGAAATCGGCGAGGTATGACTCAAGAAATGAAAACGAAAAAAACGACACGACGGTCGACCGAGCGCGTGTCACGTCATGCTCGACACTGTCTCGACACTGTCTCGACACTGTCGAGCATGACGATGGATGGAAAAAAAAGATGACGAGGTGTGCGACGACGGGACGGGTAGAATTACACGCGAGCCGCCCGAGAGCGCCGTCGGGATCGGCGTCATCGCCGCCGTTCGCGCACGACGTCGTCGCCGCGCGCGCGCAATTCGTCTACGTTTTTCACGCCAATCAACGCCATGGCGCGTTTCGTCTCGCGCGTCAAGAAATCAAACGCGCGTTCGACGCCTCGAACGCCGCCGGCGGCGAGACCGTATAGATACGCTTTACCCACACCCACCGCCGTGGCGCCGCGCGCGATCGCCTTGACGACGTCGACGCCGCGCATGACGCCGCCGTCGTAGATGATTTCCGCCTCGTCGCCGAGCGCACGGCGAATGGACGGTAACGCGTCGACGGGCGCGACGGCGCTCTCGAGTTGTCTCGCTCCGTGCGACGTCACCCACACGGCGTCGTACCCGGTGTCTCGCGCGCGACGCGCATCGTCCGCGCGTAATACCCCCTTCAGCGCGACGGGCCCGTCCCACTGCGAACGAAACCACTCCGCGTCTTCCCAGCGAAACGTCGCGTCGAATTGCCGCGCGGCGAAATCGGCGATGGATGAGGAACCTTCGAGTAAACCGTCGCGCTTCAAATCTCGGAGAAGCGCGTACTCGATGCGCTTCGACGTGAGAAATTCCGCCGTCCATCTCGGCGCGGCGAGCGCCGCCAGTGCCGTTCGAAGCGAATGTTTCGGCGGTACGCTGAACCCGTTTCGTACATCTCTCTCGCGGTTGCCGAAATGCGTCAAATCCGTCGTCAACGCGATTGACGTGAATCCAGCCTCCCTCGCGCTCGCCAGGACGTCTCGCATCAACTCGCGATCTTTCCACACGTACACTTGAAACATTTTATGCCTCAGACTCGGCGTCTCGCGCGTGATTTCGGCGGGCGACCGCGTCCCGAGCGTCGACAAAGAAAACACTCTGTTTTGCCTCGCGCACGCCGTCGCCGAGGCCGTCTCGCCCAGACGCGGCGACCACAGCGCGTGTCCCGCCGTCGGCGCTGGAAAAATGCACTCCACGTCGCGGTGTCCCATGAAACTCGTCGTCGTGTCGGGGACGTCGACGCCTCGACACGTGGACGGATGGAATTCCAGCTCGTCGAACGCGTCGCTCGCGCGCGCGAGCGCCTTTTCGTCGTCGGCGCCGCCGTCCAGGTAGTCAAAGGCAAACGTGGGCACGGTCCATCGCGCGCGCGCGCGCAGGTCGCGCACGTTAACGCACTCGCGGAGCGCGCGCATCGGTCGACGCGACGCGACGCGACGCGCGCGCGAGTGGCGGCCGAGTCGGTGAGGTCGTGGTCGTCACTCGTCGTCGCCCTCGGTGCGATGCGAACGATGCGCGCGTCGGTGGCTTCCGGTCGCGCGTCCTCGTCGTCGTCGTCGTCGTCGTCGTCCTCGTCCTCGTCCTCGTCCTCGTCCTCGCCGCTCGGCCGCACTCGCGCGCGCGCTCGAACGAGAACGAGAACGATGCGCGAGGAGGAAGCCTCCGCGGGTCGCGTCCAACGCGCGCCGAGGGATCACGACGCGGGCGTCATGCCGCGAGCGCCGCTGTCGACGAGCGCGGACGAACCACTTTGGGTGTTCGGATACGGCTCCATCGTCTGGCGCGTCGGTTTCGAACACGACGACGTCGTCGCGCCCGTGTGCGCGCGAGGATTTCGCCGCCGGTTTTTCCAGGGCAGCACCGACCACAGAGGCACGCCCGAGTTTCCCGGTCGCACGGCGACGCTGGAGCGATGCGATGCGAGCGAGGTGTGCTGGGGCGCCGCGTACAGGGTTCCCGCCGAGCGACGCGCCGAGACGCTGGAGTATTTGGAAATTCGCGAAAAGCAATACGACGAGCGGGTCGAGATGGATTTATACGCCGCCGACGACGCCGGCGCGGCGCCCGTCATCGAAAACGCGGTGACGTACATCGCCACTCCCGCCGACATCAACTTGAATTGGTTGGGCGACGCCGACGACGTCGCCGAACAAATCGCGCGCGCCGTCGGGCCGTCGGGCGCGAATAGCGACTATTTGTACAATTTGTGCGAGGCGCTTCGCGCGTTGGACATCGAAGACGACGATTTGTACGCGCTCGAGGCGAGTGTGCGAGCGATTCGCGGCGATTAGGAGTGTATTGAGTTATTGATTACGAGGGAACGGTGAACGCGAGCCTAGAGATGTGATTCGGCGAGTCGAGGAACGCGAGCTTCGCGGATGGTATACAACATGTTACATTAAGATACGCATCGTTACCAAGTGTTGATGATGATTCCGTAAAACGTGTTATTTATTTCTTCAACTCACTCGTTGAAATCTTGGTTTCAGTCCCGTTCAGTCCCCTCCGGCGCTCGCGGCGCGGCGCCGAGCAAAGGTTGTTGGGGTCCCCGATTTCTTTGAGATTACGCCCTCTTGTTTTCGCACGCCGCCGCCTGGGCGGCGGCCAACTTTTCCCCACACGCCGTGAGTTCCTCGTGGATGTACACGTAATCTCTGTGCGCTCTCGCGCGCTCGTCCGCGTCCGCATCGGCGAGCGCTCGATTATGGGTGTTCACCATTGTCATCGCCCCGAGCGTGCAGGCGCACACGGCGACGCACGCGACGAGCAGTTGCGTGAGCGTAAACGTTCGCGGTCGTCGTCGATCGCTCTCGTCGGCGGCACCGCATTCGACGGAATCGTAGGTCGTCATGACGCGCGTAAGAGCGCGTCGAAGAGTGGAGTGTCCGGCAAAGGGTTCATATGTTGGATATTTCGACAATCATCACCCGACCGAGACCGAGACTCGTCATCCGTCGCGCGTGCATTGACGCGCGCGCGAGGCGTGGGATCGGATTCGTGAGGGACGACGAGACGAGACGCGCGTTCCTCGAGTTGGTTCGAGGCGGCGCGTCGCGAGGGAGACGACGATCGAGGGCGACGCGCCCGTCCCGCGCCGTCCCGTCGATCGCGGTGGCGCACCGTATCGTCACATCGTCGTCGTCGAACCTCCACCCATGCGAGCGTCGACGCGTTCGGATCGGCGGCGCACCATCGTGTACGGATTATCCGCCGATCCTCCGACGGATGATGGCGGGCACGCGAGCGTGGTGCGCGCGCTTCGCGCGTGGAGGAGCGACGAGGACGGAGACGGGGCGGACGAAGTGCTCCTCGTGCCCGTGTACGAACACGCGTACGCGGAGAAAAGAAACAACGTGACGGGTGGAACGACGTCGTACGAGGTGAGATTGACGATGTGTGGATTGGCGTTCGAGGACGCCGTCGTGGAGGACGCGAACGGACGTTTGGAGGATGCCTTCGCGCCGGCGAGCGAAACTTCGTTTTCGGGGCTGGCGCGCGTCGTCGTGTCTCGAGGAGAGGCGCGCGCGGCGAGAGGACGAGAGGCGGGCGCGAAACCTGGGACGACGTCCGCGCTCATGGCGATGTTACGGAAAGAACAGCCGGAGACCGAGTTCATCATCTGTCTCGGGGAGGATGCGTTCGACGATTTAATCACAGGCAAATGGCACCGAGGCGAGGAGTTGTTAGCACGGCACGATTTCATCGTCGCGCCTCGTCACGGGTACGAGTCGAGGCGAGAGCGAAACTTTGGACGGAAAGGGATGATCGCGAAAGAGATACGCGACGTGTCGTGGTTGGAATCGCGCGCGACGGTGCCGAGGGGAGGCATGCCAGTGAGTTCGACGTTGATGAGACGCGCGCTCTCTCGCCGACGACTCGATCAAACCATCGAGGACCTGTGCCGGGAAGAATCGCTTCCGTCGGGCGCGCTTCACCCGAAAGTGTTCCAGTACATCTTGAAACACCAGTTGTACCTGGGCGGAGAGGCGTCGGACGACGTCGCCGTGAAAGACTTCGACGTCGCGGAATCCAAATCGGAAGCGCCGGCGAGACCGGCGTCGCCCGATCCGGGAAACAAAACAGCGCGGGCGGGGTATTTCGACTCGTTGACGCGCAAGTTTTCCAACCTGAGCCCGGATCCGAACACCTATTTTAGCAGAGAGAAGACGTTCGTGGACGTCAAAGATAAGGACAATTTGCTCGCCGAGTCGCGACCGCTGCGAGACAGAGAAGTTCTCGTGCACGATAGGATTACAACCACGGTGTCGCAGGAGGAGTTTGCGGCGTTAAAGGCGATGCCTTACGAGTTATTCGATCGCGCGATCCGCACCGTGCTGCAGAACAATCCTCCCGGGAAATCATGGTCGAAGTCCAAAGAGGGCAAGTACGCCAAAGAGGCCATCGAACGCATTCGCGTCGTACGCCAATGGCGAAAAGACAACGAGGTGGACGAGTTGATGACGCGCGGAATGTTACCGCACGCCGACGACATGTACGCCAATTGGCCGACGTACGTGCACGGACACGACGAGTACGGGCATCCAGTCATCTCGGAGCATCCGACGCTCGTAAACACGGCTGGTTTGAAACTACGCATGTCGACCAAGGATATCATGCGTCATCGCATTCAATTCATGGAGACGCTCGAGTACGCGAAGTCGCACGCGCGATGCGCGCACACCGTGTACAAGCACGTCGTCATCATCGATTTGGGGGGTATAACTTTGTCCTTCGCCACGGGTGAGGTGAAGAAATTCATGACGGAACTCGTCAAACTCTTCGCCCACCGCTACACGGATTCGTTACACGCCATGTACTTCGTCAATACGCCCGTCGTGTTCCGCGTCATGTGGTCGGTGCTCCAGCCTCTCCTCTCCAAGACGACGAAGTCAAAGATTTTCATGTTCGGCGTCGGTCCGAACCAATCCAAAAAGCTCGCGAAACAGCTCGCCAAGCACGAAATTCCGAAGTCGTCCACGCCAGCCTTCGCCGGGGGCGAGAGCTCGGGCGTTCGCGCCGAAGCCTTCGTCGGCGATGCCCTCGCGCTCTACGAGCGTCTCAACGGCGCGCGATGAGCGACGACGTGACGATCGAACGAGGAACGTGCACGGGAACAGCATTTGTTGTAACGCACATTTGTATCATGTATGTGTACACGCGCCGCGGTACGCGCGCCCGCGTCGAAAAAAGATGACGATGACGATGACGGCGGCGGGGACGTCGCGGCGACGCGTCACACGCCGATGTCCGGATCGTGGGAGCACGTCGAGATGGAGGAGATAAAAATCGGTGTGCTCGCCATCCAGGGCTCGTTTCGCGAACACGCGGCGCTCGTGAAGCGCGCGCACCCGAACGCGACCGCGGTCGAAGTGCGCAAAGGGAGCCAACTCTCCGGGTGCCGAGGATTGATCGTTCCCGGGGGGGAGTCGACGACGATGGCGAACATCGCGCGTCGATTCGGATTGTTTGAGCCGCTTCGAGCGTTCCAAGCGAGCGGACGTTGCGTGTGGGGCACGTGCGCGGGGCTCATTTTTCTCGCCGACCGACTCGAGTCCGGGTGCAAGGAGGGGGGGCAAGAGTTGTTGGGAGGATTGGACGTCGGCGTGAACAGAAACTTTTTCGGGTCGCAGATTGATTCTTTTGAGTGCACGATTCCTTGGACGGTGAACGGGGCGGGCGACACGGAGCCGCCGTTCAGAGCCGTGTTCATCAGAGCCCCGGCCATCACGTCCGCCGGCCCAGACGTCGAGGTTCTCGCCAAGTATAAACTGACCGAGGCGAAGAAAGCGAAACTCGTCGGGACCGCGGACGAGGGGCGGGATGAAGTCATCGTCGCCGTGCGACAGGGTAAATTGCTCGCGACGTCGTTTCATCCGGAGGTCACCGCGGACACGCGTTGGCACGCGCTTTTCGCCGAGATGTGCTCGAAAGAGACGCCGTACGAGCTCCCGGCCGAGGAAGATGAAACCGTCGCCTCCGTGCGATTACCCGATTTACCCGTGTTCGACGACTCCGTCATCGCGGAGGTTCCCACCGCTTAAGTTGCCTTTAACATACATTTTTTAACGACCGAATCACATTCATGTCTGTACTTTTCGTCCCGTGCGTTACTCGTCGTCGTCGACGAAATCGTCTTCTACCTATGTGCTCGTTTAGTTTTACAACACTAGCGCGGCGAGTCCGAGGATCGCTCTTCTTTAACGCCGTCTACGCCCTCTTCGTCGTCGTCGGCGACGAAATCGACGTCGATGAGATCTTCCTGGAACGCGCCTCGAAATTTACCGGAGATGAACTCGTCCAACCAGTTTCTCGACGCCCCCGTCCTCGTGCGCGACGACGCACCGTTTGAAAACGCGTCGTTTGAAAACGCGTCTCGAAACGCGTTCGCGAATTCGTCCGCGTCGGGACCTTCGCGTTCGTCAAACTCGCGAACGTCGTCGCGACGAGACGCGTCTCGAGACGGCGGCGCGGCGTCCCTCGAACTCGACGCCGGTTCCGCGCGCGTGGCCGCAGAAGACGACGGCGTGCCGATCCATTCATCGAACGACACGTCGACGTCCCGAGACATCGCGTCTTCATCCACCGAATCTCTCGTGCTCAGCGCGTCGACATCGATGATTTGTACGACGGCGGACCCGCCGTCTTCGTCTCTCGAGGACGCCGGAAACTCCACCGCGACGACGCCGTCATCGCCGTCATCCCCCTCGACGTCGTCGCCATCGAAATCGAAATCACCCCCGTTCACACTGAACGCCCTCTTGAACTCTCGCAGCGCCTCGTCGCCGAATTGTCGAACCTCGACCGTGACGTCTCTCGCCGCCCTGAACGCCTCGCGCGCGCCCTCGGACGAGTTTCCAAAAGTTTCGTTAAACGCCTCCGCCCCGCGTTCGAACGCGCGCGCGTCGAAGTCAAACGTCGGCGCCCGCGCGTCGTCGTACGCATCGTCTGCGTCGTCTCCGACGTACGCGACGCGTTCGTCGTCTCCGTAGTCTCCGTACGCGCCGCCGTCGATTCCGCGCGCTCTCGCGCTCTTCCGCGCGCGAGCCGCCGCGCGTCGTCTCTCGTCGAAATCCTCCCGTCGTCGACGCCCTCGCGCGCTCGAATCGGTGGCGTACTCGTATATCCCCGCCGCGCGTTCTCGTCCTCCGTCGCCCGCGTCGTTCCCCAGCGCCACGAAGAGACACAAGACGGCGCCCACGACGACGACGCCGTAGATGAGTCGCGTGGCGCTCGCGAGCGCGAACGCTCCCCATCCGCACGCGACGACGAGTCGAATGACGTACATCGGCACCCATCTCGGAAGCACCACGTCGAGCGCGCGCGTGAACGCCTCGGACACGCCCGTCAGCGCCTTGTACGCCAACTTCACGACGTTGGCGCTCGCCTCGAATCCATCGCCGCTTCCCCTTCGCTCTCGCCGCGCGTCGACGCGTCTTCCCCGACCTCGTCCTCGTCCTCGTCCGCGCGACGCCTCCTCGTCCTCGTCCTCGTCCTCGTTTTCGAATCCTTCGAATCCTTCGAATCCTTTGAATCTTTCTCGTCTCGCGCGTCTCCTCGACGTCGCGTCGTCTTCGAACGCGTCCTCGTCCCCCCACGTCGCGCACGCCTCCCCGAACGACGCCCTCGAACGCGCGCGCGTTCTCCTCCTCGTCCCATCGCGCGCGCGCTCGCCCGTTCCCACCGTCGTCGCGCGCGACGAGCGGTGTACTCGAACGCGACGCATTCGTCCCCGGGCTCCCGTCGTCTTCCCCGTGCCCGTCGAGCTCATCGTCGTCCTCGTCCTCGTCGTCTTCCCCATCGCACGACACGTCCCCACCGTCCCCACCGTCCCCATCGTCCCCATCGCGCGCGCGCCGTCCCCTCACCGCCGCCTCGGACGCGGTCGGTCGCGCGCGAGTGACGACGAATGCATGCATGGCATTGCGTTGCATTCACTTCGCTTTCTCTCGTTCGACTCTACTATGGTATGATCGAGTCAGGCTGAAGGGCAGATTGCTCAAACTCCATACTTTGGGCCGAATGTCGAGAATTTTTTAGCTAAAGGGCAGATTCATACAATGCATGACCCTCGGCATGCATGCATACCATTCGCCACGCCTCGCACCCATCCGATGGGTCCCATCGCCCCCGTCATCGTCATCGTCATCATCATCATGAATCCAGCGCGACGCGGCACGGCAGAGGGCGACGCGAGGAGGCGACGGGGGGAACGATCG
>Ga0208410_1001879_pt1 | contig 10420 bp, 12 predicted proteins | sample ETN02SmetaG_3_FD_185787 | JGI IMG/M metagenome (GOLD analysis project Ga0208410, IMG submission 185787) | Marine microbial and viral communities from oxygen minimum zone, Eastern Pacific Ocean - ETNP2014F10-02SV257 (SPAdes) (version 2) | ecosystem: Environmental > Aquatic > Marine > Oceanic ... | reverse complement strand
GACGTAAACTATTTTGTTCAGTTTCAATAAATTTATTAATTTGTTCAAATTTACTTAAAATTTCAGTAAGTTTTAAGTCTATCTGATTTTCCACTTGTGCGCGATATGCTTGAGCTTCATCTTCTGCTTTTTTAATTAGAGCATTAGCTTCAATAACAGCTTCTTGTAAAACATAAGAGTCAGATGTCAATCTTTCAGACTCAACTTGAGCTATATTTAATATTTCACTAGCTTCTTCTTTAGCTTTATTTAACAATGTATGCTGTTCTCTTACTAGCCAACGAGCTGTTCTTAATTCGACAGGCATTAAATCAATTAAATTTTCAACTATTTCAATAAGTTCTTTTTTATTAGCCCTACTACTCATTAAGCTACCTGAATTTATTTTTTCTCTAAGTACTTCTAATTTATCAACATATTGGATTTTCTTTTCACCACTAATAAATTCGTCTAAATTAAAGTTTTCTTCTTCAGTCATCTTTTAACCTTCTCAATACATTATCTGGAACTAATTCATTTACATCTCCACCGTATGAATGTATTTCTTTTACCAAAGAACTAGAGACGTAACCATATTCTGGTGATGCTGGTATAAATATTGTTTCAAAATCTGCTAAATTAAAATTCATTTGAGCCATTTGAAATTCGTAATCAAAGTCAGTCATTGCTCTTAAGCCTTTGACTATTGCATTTACATTATTTTTTTTAGCAAAATCTACAAGCAAGCCTTCAAAACTCTTTACACTTACATTTTTCTTTTTATTAAATATTTCTGAAAGCATTTCAGACCTTATATCTGTAGAAAATAATGATTCCTTTGATGGATTTACAATTACACCAACAAGCACTTCATCAAATACCTTTGAACATCTAGTAATAACATCGATATGTCCATTTGTTGGAGGATCAAATGATCCTGGTATTAATACTTTCATAATTTTCTCAAAATTAATATTTTACTTTGTCCGTAATTCTTTTCCTTATACAATTCTACATCTTTAGGAAGAACTGTCGATGGAGAATTTGAATGTCTGTGTATAACAATAAAACCTTCATCCTTTAAATTATTTGATAATTCTTCAATGTCTAAATTCACTTTTTCTGATAAGTATTCAAAGGGAGGGTCATAAAATATAATATTGTAACTATTCATTATTTCACTTATGTAGTTTGTTACATCTAAATTAATTACAGAATAATCTTTTTCATATTCTTTAAGATTTTTTTTAATTTGATTAATGCAATCAATAGAATTGTCAATAAAAGTAACATACTTTGCACCTCTACTCAAAGCTTCTATACCCATACTTCCAGATCCTGCGAATAGATCTAAAACTTCAGAATTTTCAAAAGAAAATTGTAAAGAGTTGAATATCCCTTCTCTTGCAACGCCTAACATTGGTCGAGTTGAGCGATTATTAATTGTATTTATTGTTCTTCCTTTGTATTTTCCTGCAATTACTTTCATGTTGAATCTTCAACTTTTCCAAAATTAGGAAATAAAATTTTTGCTTCCTCTTGTATTAATGCATTATTTTTAGGAGTTATATTATTTTCAAAATATTTTTTGGATAATTGCAAAATATCATAATCATACCTGATATCAGCAATTTTTAAATCTGAAATTCCTGATTGACTAGTACCTGTGACTTTTCCTTCACCTCTAATCTGTAAATCAATTTCAGATAATTTAAATCCATCATTATTTTCAACTATTGCTTTAAGTCTTTTATTCCCAACTTCTGTTATTGTTTCCATATCTTTGCCGTCTGTAATATGAAATATACATTCAGATTTTTTCTCCCCCCTACCAACTCTTCCTCTTAATTGATGAAGCTGGTTTAATCCAAATCTTTCTGCGCTTTCGATAATCATTAGTGAGGCGTTAGGAATGTCTATACCAACTTCTATTACAACTGTGGATATAAGAATATCAATATTATTAGTATTCATATTTTTCATTATTTCTTCTTTTTCATCCGAATTAATTTTTCCATGAAGAATTTCTACTTTATAGTTTTTAAATTTTTCTTTATATTGTTTATATACATTTTCAGCAGCTTTTATATCCAATTTTTCGCTTTCTTCTATAAATGGACAAACTACAAATATTTGAGAATTATTTTCTAAATGTTTTTCACATGTCTTGTAAATTTCTTCAGTATCTTCTGTTCTTCCTTCTAATAAAATTGAGTTGATAGATTTTCTACCTGGAGGTAGCTCGTCAATCACTGATAAATCTAAATCACCATATATTGCTAAGGCAGCTGTTCTTGGAATTGGTGTAGCAGTCATTACAAGTTGATGTGGCGTATCTTTCAAGTCAGATGTTAATTTCTTTCTTTGTTCAACTCCAAATCTTTGTTGTTCATCAATAATTGCTAAACCTAAATTATTAAATTTAACATTATCTTGAATTAATGCATGAGTGCCAATAATTAACGCGGGGGTTCCATCATTTATTGTTTGCATGATCTTATCTCTATCGGTTACAGATGAAGTAAGTAAGTGTATTTCAATATCATTGAAAATAAGAATTTGACTTAACGAGATAAAATGCTGTTCTGCGAGAACTTCTGTAGGGGCCATGAGCACTGCTTGGTGCAATGAGTTGATTGTGGCATAAACTGCTGCTGCTGCAACTATGGTCTTACCAGATCCAACATCTCCTTGTAAAAGTCTTTTCATAGGAAACTCGTTGCTCATATCTTTAAAAATTTCATTAATAACTTTCTTTTGAGATTTGGTTAAGTCAAATGGAATTTTTTCTCCAAAATAATTTATAGTATCTTTATTTATACTGTGCTTTATACCGGTTTGTTTTTTACTATATGTTTCTTTAATCTCTTTAAATATTGATTGTAAATAAAGAAACTCGTCGAAGGCTAATCTATTTCGGGCTTCTTCATAATCTTTAATTGTTTCAGGGAAATGGATATTCCTATAGCTTGCAGTCCTATCAGTAATTTTATATTCGCTGAGTTCTTTTTTTGTAACAAAATCTTCCATCTTAGGTGTTCTCCTGAGGGCTTCTTTTATTCCTTTTCTTATTATTGTGCTTGATAAACCCTCAATTTTTGGATAAATCGGAATGAGAGATCCTGTTTCATTAAGTTCTTCAAGGTCTGAAAATTTTTCTATAGTTGCATTTTTAAATTCAATAGAGCCTGTTTTTTTAACATCTGGTATTCCTGAAATCGCTACTGAATCATCTTTTTTAAACCTAGTTTCTATATATTGAGGTCCAAACCATTTTGCTCTAATTAAACCAGTATCATCTTTAATGATCAATGTAGCTATTCTCAACCTAGTTTTTGTTGTGAATACTGATACATCTGTAACCTCTCCTAAAATAGTTATTTCTTTACTTATTTCAGAAGTAATTGAACTGATTTTTGAAATCTGAGATCTATCTATATGTTTTCTTGGAAAAAACCTTAAAAGGTTAGAAATATTATTTATTCCATATTTCTTAAATGAAGATAGTCTTTTCTCACCAAAACCTTTTATTTCATCAAGAGATATATTATCCAAATATTTTATATTTCTTTCAACCACAATCAAACAATAGCTAAAAAGTTTTTAATTCAAAGTACCTAATACTTATTAGATTAGTTATAGTTATTTATATAAATTTAGAGGTTAGTTATGGCTAAAAAATGTGAAGTTTGTGGAAAAGGTCCTTGGTTCGGTAAACAAGTTACTTTCTCACATAAAAGATCTAGTAAAAAATGGTCTGCAAATATACAAACAGTAAAAGTTGCAGACAATACAAATACAAAGAAAATTAAAGTATGTACCTCATGTTTGAAAGCTGGAAAAGTAACTAAAGTTTAAATGGCACAGGGAGTTGTAAAATCTTACGATCCAAATTCTGGTAGTGGAATTGTTATATTAGATACTGACAAAACAGAAGTTTACATTAAACCAGGATCATTAAAAGATTCAATATTTAGAACCCTGAGACAAGGTCAAAGAATTAATTTTGAAATACAAATAATTGAAGAGAATAAAATCGTCAAAAATGTAAAAATTGGTCAGGGCGATTATTAAAAAAATAACAAAACTTATAAATTTATATATCAGATTTTTCTTTATATATATTCATAATTATGTATACATCTATTCAAAGGGTTTAATTGGTAAAACAATTTTTGGAAGACCATGTCTTATTTTATTTACTCAAGGTGCAAAAACAGGATTAGAAAGAAAAAATGTATTAGCTTATTTAAAAGAATCTAATTCTTTTTGTATCGTTGCATCAAATGGTGGACGTGAAAAAAATCCTGGTTGGTATCATAATTTAAAATTTAATCCTCAATGTGAAATACAAATAGGTAGAAAGAAATTTTTAGGTAAAGCAATTCAAATTCATAATGAAGAATATTCTGAATGGTGGAAAAAAATGGATCACATGAACGATGGTGGGTATACATCCTATCAAAAAAGAACTGAAAGAAAAATACCATTAATGTTAATTAAACTGACTTAGTCCATTATTGCGCCTAAGTCAGTTTTGTAGTTTATATTAATTTTTCTTAGTAACTAAAGGGTCTCACTAACTTCTAATATTATTTCAGGTGTAATTTTCTTTACTATTAAATTAGCTTTAGATAATTGCTCTACTGTGAAAACTCCTCTGTCAACAGCAATAACAAATTCTCCACTTGCAACTCCTGCTTCTATTCCAAAAGGACTATCTTCAATAATTATATTTTTATTTGTTTGTAATTTATTAATAGATTCTAAATAAATATCTGGATATGGTTTATTTCTCTCAACAGAATCTCCACCTATAATATGATGGAAATATTGAAATATTTCTGTATCCTTTAATTTATTTTCTAGATGTAATTGGGGTGATGCAGATACGCACGCTTGCTTCCAGTCATAATGGTAAAAATATTCTAAACATTCTAATGCATCGTCGAACATTATTTTTTCAGACATGTTTCTTATAATAATTTTAGATAATAGATCCATAGTTTCTTCAAATGAAGGTAAATTTACTTTCTCAGAATATTTCTTATGTACTAATTTGTCATCAACTCCAACATACTGATCAAAGTGTTCAATAGGTAAATCTAAACTTTTTGATTTTAGTATTTCTTGCCATGCGTATGCAAAAGCTTTTTCAGTATCCATTAATGTTCCGTCGCAATCCCAATAGATTCCGTTCATATCTTTATCCTAATTTTGATTGTATGTCTTTTGCACTTTTTAAAGCAAGACCATCAGAACCTGTTGTTGTCCAAGTATTTATTTCTTCTGAAAGAGCTTCGTTAACAATGTCATTTAATAATTCATATTTTGATTTATTTAAGTTTTGCCATAAATATAAAGCATGGCTTCCTGGAATTGCATTAATTTCATTTATGTATATGTCTTCATTATCTAATAAAAAGTCATATCTGAAGATTCCTCTTGTTGGGATAATTGAATTTATTTTTTCTACATAGGAAATTATTTTATTTTTTTGGTCTTCATCTATATTTGCTGGTAGTTCTCTTTTTGAACCTTCTAGTCCTCCATTTTCCAAATATTTCTCAGAATAAGAAAACAACGTATCATTTTTTATTGGTTTTTCTATTTCAGATAAATTGAATGAGGGATAATTTTTAACCCCAATTAATATGTCTTCTGAATTTTCTAAATATTTTTCAATTACTGCACCTTGTGAATATAGCTCTGAAGATTCTATAATTTTCAATACAGATTCATAATCATTAACTACTTCTACCCCAATTGATGATCCACCAAAACGAGGTTTTAATATATATGGACCTTGAAATGTAACTTTTTCTTTACTATTCACTAAATCTTTATGAAGTACTGGAAGTCCTTTTTCTTTCATAGTTGTATAAAAGACGTATTTATCCATACAAATTTGAGCAGGAACTACCTTAGGTCCTGTGTATTTAACTCTTAAAATCTCCAATAATGACTGTAAAGTACCATCTTCACCTGGACCGCCATGGCAAGAATTCAAAAATACATCAAAATCTAGCTTTTTTTTCTTTAAATAAAACCCTGAATCACCATTTAATCTAAGTTCTATAGGTTTTTTTAGTATTTTTTCATCATCTAAAAAATCTTTTGATTCTAAATTTGGATCTAATAAATACCAATTATTATCTTTTGACCAGTAAAGAATAGAAATTTTATTATCTTTTGAAAGAATACGTGCACTTTGTAGTCCAGTGAGAATAGATATATCGTGCTCAGAAGAAGGGCCCCCAATAATAACAGCTATATTATTACTCATAGTTTATGGATAATGGTCAGGTAAATCATTTTCAAATAATACAATATCATTTGATTCTACAATAGAATTCAAAAAAGCAACAGCTTCATCTCTATTGATAAACCAATTAGCAGGAATATTATTTTCTTCAAAACCTGCCATCAATGATCTTTTATTTGTGAATCCTACAACCAAAGCGTGATCGGTAATTAGGCTTGCTTCAGTTGCGAAAGCATAATTTATAGAATACTGATCACTACCTAGTTCGATTAACCCTGGAGTGATTAAATATCTTTTTGAGTCTTTTGTACCAAGTTCAGATAAAGTTTCAAGACTATACTCAATACCCATTGGATTTGAATTGAATGAATTATCGATAATAGAATGTCCATAATCACTAATAACAATATTTTGTCTATGCTCTGTTTTTTCAAGTGAATCTAGATTTTTTAAATATTCTTTTATGTTTAATTCAAGAGCAAGTAATACACCTACAGATAAAGAAATTGACAATTGTAACAATTTTGGACCATTAACTTTCCCAACAAAATTGCCAGCAATATAAATATTGTGCGTATTATTTTTATGTTCTACATAAACCGCAGCTTCTTTACTAGTAGTAGAGCAATCGTACACATTTTTGTGATTAGTCCATAACCTTGCCTCGTTTAATAACAGTTCATCATCGCCATTAATAACTACTGAGCCTGCTAATTCAACAATTTCTGTTTTAGCATCTAATATATTTTCAAGAGTTTTCATTCGTTCTAAATGAACAGGTGCGATTCCTGTTATAACAGCTATGTGTGGTCTCACCCATGAACAAATTTCTCTTATTTCACCATTGGAATATGTTCCCATTTCAATAACTGCAATCTCATGATCCTTTTCAAATTTTTCATTTATTGCTTTTGCAATTCCTAATCTATTGTTATAACTTTCTGGTGTTACAAAAGTTTTATTCTTTTGTTCTAAAATTTGTGTCAAAACATTTTTAGTTGTTGTTTTAGAGTAAGAACCAGTAATACCTACGACTGGTAATGTGCTTGAATTTAATTTACGAGATGCTTCATTTACAAATACTTTTGTGATATTTTTTTCGTAAGATTGAAGAATTCTTAAACACTGGTCATATATAAAAAATGAAAATATATTTATTACCAATGCAAGAATATATCCATATCCAAATAAATAAGTAATAAGAGAAATCAATACAATAATGGAATAATACAAAAAATTTACTCTTTTTAACCTTTCGGTAATTACTACCTCACCTGTACGAGGTTTTAAATTTATACCAATGGGTGAAAATACTGTAATCAAGACTACCAACAATGGTATGTAATATAACCATAAAGAAATGACAAATAAAATTAATGAGATGATTAATAATAATTTATTAGTAAATCGCGTTCTAACCCAGCGAAAATAGAATTTTGTAACTGAACCTGGTAGGTAATGTTCTCTTTGAGCAAACCTACCCCACTTTATTGAATTGAATAATGAGCCAGCTGTAATAATCAATAAAATTAGCAAATACAAATAATTCATTTTTCCATCAATACTCTTATTATTTCATCAGGTTTACTTTTTAACATATTATGACCTTCATTTTTTATTATTGTTAATTTTGATTCTTTTAATTTTGTATTAGCCTCTTCACCAATTGATAAAGGTATAACAGTATCGTTTTCACCCCAAATTAATTCAACTTTAGTATTTACGTTATCTAATAATTGAGACAAATCATCGTTTACAGTCTTTACAAGAGTATCCCTCATAATTCCGGCAGCATTTTTATAATCTTCAGATCCATATTTATTTTTAAATTTTTCTTTATTTTTTTCAGAAATTAAATTTAAACTATTCAGAAATTTATATATATTAAGTCGAAAATTAAAGTTTACTTCGGGATTTTTTCTTATTAAAGGAGCACCAATTAATAAAAGTTTTTCGTATTTTTTTATGAAAGACATATGTACTGCTATTTTTCCACCAAATGAATGACCAACTAAAACTTCAACTGTATCAGGAATAAGATTTGTTAGATATTCTGCATATTCTTTTGGATTCATACTGTTTTCAGGCTCTTCAGATTTACCAAAACCTGGAAGATCTATAGAGATACTTTTAAAATTTTTTGAAATTAAATTAAAATCATTACTTGACCTACCCCATCCATGTAAGAAACATATTGTAGGTTTATCTGAATTTACTTCAGCAAATGTTTTACCATCATTAAGTAACTGTAAAGCCATTAAATTAACACCTCTCCAAATGTTGTAATTGCTCTAACTGCTAATCCCATTAAATAGAGTAGAGCAAGACCCCAGTATAGAAAATAGTTTTCTCTCATTTGGTCTTTGTATATATATAAAAACGTCAATGTAAAAAGAACAACAGCAACGTAGAAAAGGTGGAATGATCCTAAATCTTGATTTAATGAATAAAGATAAGCAACAATTAAAGCATTAGTTAAGAGTGACACTACAGAAACACCAATCATATAAAAACAAACTAATTCATTTCTGTATTTTGCTTTGAAATGCATAATTAAAAATAACAAACCACTTAATCCACATATCCATGCACTTAAAATACCAGAGTAAGAATGGATACTATTTATCATGTATTTATTTTACTATCTATAGAATTGAGTATTAAATAATTATCAGTTACAGTGAATCTGTAATGACAAATAAAGATATCGAAACAATTAAAGAAAATGTACCTTCTGCCTGGGTTCCTTCGCTTGATTCCCTAATAGTTAAAGGTGATAATGCAGAAATTTGGGATAAAGATAAGAATAGATATTTAGATTATGTTGGTGGTTATGCAGTGCTTAATACTGGACACTTGAATCCAAGAGTTGTTAGTAAAGTAGAAGAACAATTAAAAAATTATTCTCACTCTTGCTTTGCTTTTGCACCTCATGAAAATGCAATTAAAGTAGCTGAGCAATTAAATACTAGGTACCCTATCGAAGAAAAAACAAAAACATTTTTAGTAAACAGTGGAGCCGAATCAGTAGAAAATGCAACTAAAATTGCACGCTATTTTACAAAAAGAAAAAATATAATTGCTTTCAAAGGTGGCTTTCATGGAAGGACTTTTCTAACAATGGGATTAACAGGAAAAGAAAAACCTTATAAATCTGGATTTGGTCCTTTTCCAGAGTTCATACATCATGCTGAATATCCTTATGCTTATAGAGACATTACAGATGAAATGGCAATCGAAAGCCTTAACAGTATATTAAATAAACAAGTTGATATTGATGATGTTGCAGCCTTTGTAGTTGAAGTACAACTTGGAGAAGGTGGATACATACCATCCTCGAAATACTTTTTAGAAGAGTTAAAAAATATTGCATCCAAAAATGGAATATTGCTAATTTTTGATGAAGTTCAAACTGGTTTTGGGAGAACCGGTGAGATGTTCGGTGCAAATACAGTCGGAGTTTCTCCTGACATTGCTACTTTAGCTAAAGGTATTGCAGGTGGGTTCCCCTTAGCGGCTGTAGTTGGAAAAAGTGAAATAATGGACTCTATACATGACGCTGGAATTGGAAGTACTTTTGGCGCATCTCCAATTTCATGTGCTGCAGCTTTAGGTGTATTTGAAGTTTTTGATAAAGATGATTTATTAAGTCATACAAAAAAACAAGCTGAACTTATGAATGAATCATTAATTCGTCTTATGAATGAATCTCCATTTATTGGTGATGTAAGAGGATATGGGACAATGATTGGTGTAGAAATTGTTGAAGATCAAAATTCTAAAAAGCCTGGTAAAGAATTAGCTTTAAAAATAATTGACGATTGTAAAAATAATGGCTTGCTTCTAGTCAACTGTGGTCTGGATGGTAATGTTATAAGATTTATGGGACCTTTAACCACACCTTTAGATCAAGTTAATGAAGCTTTAGATATATTTAATAAATCAGTAATTAACATTTAATTTTCCTCATGAGTTAATTCATGAAGTTTATTTAAAGTATCTGCATCTTTAAAAGGTTTGGCTGGTGCTTTCATAAGCCAAGCTGAAACTAAATCAAGTGAATCTAGATCACCTTTATCCGTAAAGTATTTCATATATCGTATTGCATCAATTACTACACCAGCACTATTAGGAGAGTCCCATACTTCAAGTTGTACTTCAATATTTAATGGAACT
>Ga0208410_1001875_pt1 | contig 10430 bp, 10 predicted proteins | sample ETN02SmetaG_3_FD_185787 | JGI IMG/M metagenome (GOLD analysis project Ga0208410, IMG submission 185787) | Marine microbial and viral communities from oxygen minimum zone, Eastern Pacific Ocean - ETNP2014F10-02SV257 (SPAdes) (version 2) | ecosystem: Environmental > Aquatic > Marine > Oceanic ... | reverse complement strand
TAGTGCTCGATGTACGTTTGCATTGTAATCAGTATACATTGACATGACAGCGTCGAGGACCTGCTGAGGTTTTTGTGTGGTGGATGCATTATCTAGATAGACAAGGTCTGAGTTTTTAAATATTGGGAAATCTGATTTTATCGAATTTTTTAATATGGCCATTAAAACATGCCAAGTTCAAGTTGTGCTGCCTCGCTCATCATATCTCTAGTCCACATAGGCTCCCAGACCAGTTCAACTGCGACATTTTCTATGCCATCGAGACCGTTGATCTTACGATCTACCTCGTCAGCTATGACCGGCCCCATACCACAACCAGGTGCTGTAAGGGTCATTTTTATGCCGACCTTCTTTCCGGCTTCTCCATCTTCAATGGATAGGTCATATATCAATCCAAGCTCAACGATATCTACAGGAATTTCCGGGTCATAACAGGTCTTTAGTTGGTCCCATATTTGTTTTTCGATATCACCCGATGGGTCACTAATGGTTTCTTTAGGTATGTCCATACCCAAAGCATCTGCATTCTCTGATCTGATCTGAACCATATTGCCATTAATTATGACAGTATAATTTCCACCAAGTGCCTGTGTTATCTTTACTAGATTACCAGCTAGTAGTCTAACCTCATCACCTGATGGTACCATATAGGCATCTACATCGCGAAGCAATCGAATTGATTCTGAGTTCGTAGAATTCATTTTATAATAGTGTGTATTTTTTCAACTGCGCTAGAAAATCCATTTGTTCTTTGACTGGTGATAGTCTTTTCTAGGCCAATTGAACGTAGAATGTCCTGACTTCCCATTTTAAGAATATCCTCTACATTTTGGTTTGTAAATATTTTTTCTAAGATCGTTAAGAGCCCTTTCACTATCAGTGCATCTGAATCGGTTCGAAAGGAGTATGTATCATTATCATTTGGGTAAGCGACTACCCATGCTCTTGAGGTACAACCGCTTATCTTGTTTATATCGATTTTCTCTTTCTCATTCAATTTTTCTGATTCTTTTGCCATATCCATTAATTGGACAAATTTGTCTTTAGGATCATCAAAAAGCTTGAAAACCTCACCTAGCTCTTTTAATTGTTCTTGGATGCTCATTAGTTGGATTTATCAAGCCATTTATTGAATTGGTCTAAGATATATTCTCTGATTATATCATTTTTTATGGTCTCAATAATTTCAGATGCAAACCCATGTACTAGCAATGAGGTTGCAGATTCAGCATCGATGCCTCGTGATTTAATATAGAATAGGGCATCCTCTTCCAGAGAACCTGTTGAGGAACCATGCGAGCATTTTACATCATCTGTGTATATCTCAAGTTGTGGATTAGAATTCATCAATGCATTTTTAGACAATATTAGATTCTTATTTGATTGGTTGGAGTCAGTTTTTTCTGCTCCTTTCTGTACGATGGTTCTTCCATTGAAGAATCCAGAGGAATGATCTTTCAATATTGATTTAAAGTTTTGACCACTTCTACAGTGAGGAGCGAGATGATTTGTAACAATATTTGTGTCTAGATGCTGATTATCATTTGATAGACTAAGCCCATTAATTGAAGAATTAGCTCCTTCTCCAATGAGGTCTGCAAATATATTTATTCTTCCAAGTCTACTCCCTTTTGCAAATTGGACAAATGTATAGTTTGAATCATTTTGTTGCCCAATGTGAATATTTCCCATATTTATTGTTGATCTAGAATTATTTTGAATTCTAATATGCTCAAGTCTGGCATTGGCATCAATATCTATGATCATCGATTCATTTAATAGGTACTTATTGCACTTTCCGACATGCTCTTCTATAAGCGTAAGCGAGCTCGAATGTCCGAGGTCTATGTGGACTCTTGGATTGGTCATTAGTTTTTGCTCTCCAGAACATACGAATAGTATTCTTAGTGGATTAGCTATCTCTACACCATCTTCAATGACCAGAGATACGCCACTATCCATAAATGCTGTATTTAATAGGTCAAAGGGTGATTTATCCGGTTGGGATACCTTCCAATTCTTTTGTTCAAGGTATTCTAGGTTGGATAGAAGTTTGACACCTTTTGGTACAGATGAGATGTCTTCTTGGAAATGTCCATTATAGATTATAATTGTATGAAAGAACTCAAATCCATATTGAGATAGGTCAACCGTCTCTTGAGGTCCATCATCTATCTCGGCTATTCTAAAATCACTTTTCTTGATACTTGAGAGGTCTGTGTTTTGCCAGCCTTCTAGATTTTTATTTGGTAGACCGTTTCGAATGAAATTATCAAAGGCTTCTTTTCTGACTGGACCAACCTCTTTTGAAAAATACTTTCTACTAAGGATTTTATCAAATTCTGTTATAAGGTAATTTGGCACTACTGATCTAGCCATTGATATCCTTTTTCTTCTAACTCTAGTGCTAGTTCTTTACCTCCCGATCTCACGAATTTACCATCAATCAAAACATGTACTATATCGGGTTCAATATATTTAAGTAATCGTTGATAGTGGGTTATTACGAGAAAAGATCGATTGGGGTTTCTATATTTGTTTACTCCATTTGCAATTATTTTCAAAGCATCAATATCTAGACCTGAGTCTGTTTCATCCATGATTGCAAGCTCTGGTTCTAGAGTAAGCATCTGGAGTATCTCATTCCGTTTTTTTTCACCGCCTGAGAAACCTTCGTTGACTGCTCGTTGGAGATAGGAGGTATCCATATCCAGATCGATCAATTTTTTCTTTACTAGCTTTAGAAATTCAGCAGCATTCAATTCTTTTTCACCAGCATTCTTCAGTTTTGCATTTAATGCAGCCTTTAAAAAATAAGTATTATTCACTCCAGGCATAACAACAGGATATTGAAATGACATGAAGATACCCGCCAATGCTCTACGTTCGATTGACCAATCGGTTATAGACTCATTTTTGTATAATATATCACCTCTAGTTATGGTATATCCTTCTTTGCCCGTAATTAGATTTGATAAAGTACTTTTACCTGAACCATTACGACCCATGATTGCATGGATCTCTCCCGGTTTTATATTCAGGTTTATGCCTTTTAATATCATTTTATCATCAACTTCAGCGTGGAGGTCTTTTACGTTTAGCATTCGATCTTATTCCCGTTAACCAACACTGCCTTCTAAGGTAACCTCCATGAGCTTTGTTGCTTCCACAGCAAACTCCATGGGTAATTCATTAAATACTTCTTTGCAAAAACCATTGACTATCATTGAAACAGCATCCTCTGAAGAAATTCCTCTTTGATTACAATAGAACAGCTGATCTTCTCCAATATTAGAGGTGGTGGCCTCATGTTCCATTTGGGCTGAGGGATTCCTAACATCTATGTAGGGGAATGTGTGTGCCCCGCATTTATCACCTATCAAGATAGAGTCACATTGTGAGAAGTTTCTGGCCTCTTCAGCACCCTTCATTATTTTAACCTCTCCTCGATATGTTTGTTGACCCATGCCTGCCGAGATTCCTTTGGAAATAATGGTGCTCTTGGTATTTTTCCCAAGGTGTATCATTTTAGTACCAGTGTCAGCCTGTTGGTGATTGTTTGTTACAGCCACTGAATAGAATTCTCCTATGGAGTTATCGCCCTTAAGAATACAGGATGGATATTTCCAAGTGACAGCAGAACCAGTCTCAACCTGTGTCCAAGAAATTCTAGAGTTCTCTTCGAGACATGTCCCTCTCTTTGTCACAAAATTGTAGATTCCACCTTTTCCAGTATCAGGATGCCCAGGATACCAATTTTGAACGGTGGAATATTTTATGGTAGCATCTTTATGAGCTACTAATTCTACTACAGCAGCATGCAACTGATTATCGTCTCTCTGTGGGGCAGTGCAACCTTCTAGGTAGCTGACATGGCTTCCTTCATCAGCAATAATTAAAGTTCTTTCAAACTGTCCAGTGTTTGCTTCATTTATTCTAAAATAAGTTGAGAGTTCCATTGGACAACGGACACCCTTCGGGATATAGACAAAAGATCCATCTGTAAATACAGCGGAGTTGAGACTCGCAAAATAATTATCAGTGTAGGGAACAACTGTACCTAGATATTTTTTTACTAGATCCGGATATTCTTGGACTGCTTCTGAAAAACTACAAAATATCACACCAGCCTTTTTTAAATCTTCCTTGAATGTCGTTGCGATGGAAACACTATCAAAAACTGCATCAACTGCTACTCCAGATAACATCTTTTGTTCTTCAAGGGGAATACCCAATTTATTATATGTATCTAGTAATTCTGGATCAACTTCATCCAGGCTCGATAGTTTCTTTTTTTTAGGTGCTGAAAAATAGCTTATGGACTGGTAGTCAATATCTGGATATCCAATATTTGCCCATTTTGGTTCTTTTTTCTTAAGCCAATGGTGATAGGATTTTATGCGCCAGTCCAATAGCCACTTTGGCTCTCTTTTCTTTTTAGATATTGTTCTTATTACATTTTCATCTAGTCCAGGGGGTATGGTTTCGGACTCGATATCTGTTACAAAACCGTATTCGTATTCCTTTTCAAGATTTGAGTCAATTATTTTTTGGTCATTGGACATAATGATTTTTATATGTTTTTATAAGGATTTAAGCAGAAAAACTAGTACCGCACCCGCACGTACGCTCAGCATTGGGATTTTTTATTTTGAATCCTCCATTCAGTAGGTCATCTGAATAGTCTATTTCAATATCTTTTAGGTAGAGCCAGCTCTTTATATCGCAGATTATGGTAAGTCCATTTGATTGAAATTCTTTATCGTGATCACCTTTTTGACCTTCAAAGTCCATTTTGTAGGTCATCCCTGAACAGCCACCACCTTCGACTGACATTCTTAAGTAATGGCCTTCTTTTCCATCTGACTTCATTACTGCTGAGAGTCGCTTAACTGCAGATTTAGTTGCCGTTATGGAAGCATTTTTAAAATCAGACTGTTTTTCTTCTATTGATTTATTTTCAATTTTATTACTCATTTAATCCCACTCAGTTTCAATTTCTTGTGTATTCTTTGTACTGGTTACAGTATCAAAACCTAATTTTTTTCGAGCTTCGTCTGTCATCATATCTGGATTCCATGGAGGGTCAAAGGTGATGTCCACATCAACCGTTTCAATCTCTTCTAATTTTAAGACTTTAGATTTTATATCATCTGCCATATGTTGGCCCATGCTACACCCAGGAGTTGTCAGCGACATTGTTATTTGGATTTTCTTTTTAGACGTATCTTCATCTGATATATTGATATCATAAATGAGGCCAAGACTCCAGAGGTCTAGCGGTATCTCAGGATCGTAGCATGACATCAATACCTCAATAATATTATCCTTAATGCTCATTAATGTGTTACCTCAGCAAGTGTCATATTATTGAACATTGATCGTATCGAATCATTGATACGATTGATTGGAGTGCGAATTGTGCAACCATCCATTTGCTCACAACCCGAATCAAAATAGCAATCCATGATTCCCATCGGTCCCTCTATTATTTCGAAGAATTCAGTCATTTTAATGTTTTTCGGGTCTATTGATAAACGATAACCACCGTGGGGCCCTTTCACTGCATGGATTATATTCTTTTTTGCTAGGCGTTGTAAAACTTTTGCTAGAAGCTCTTGAGGTACTCCATATGTTTTAGCCAATTCTTTAGCCGAAGTGAGTTTCTTATCTTCTTGACCATGGAAATGGCGCAATGCTATCAGAGCATATTCAACTTTTCTACTTATTTTTAGCATGACTATCTAATCCCTATCGGAATTTAGATAGTGTAGTTATCCTAATACAACATTTATTTACGACTAAAATTGTCGGATATAATTTATTTGACCTTGATAAGGTAGTTTTTTCTGTCAGTGACATGGCCTATTAGCCTAGGCAGTCCATTCATTTTTTCAATATAGGACTCTGCATCTTTAATTGGCATGGAAATGAGTAGGCCTCCAGATGTTTGAGCATCGGCCGATAACAATTGTTCGGTCTCATTCAGATGTTCATTGAATATTACAACCTCATTCACAGATTTTAGATTTCTTTTCGTTCCACCAGACATGATGCCTGACATTGCTAATTCTTTGGCAGAATCAAGAAACTCAAGATCTTGGAAATTAATCTCTGAAGAAACTCCACTACTTTCACATATCTCCTTGAGGTGACCGAGAAGACCAAAACCTGTAACATCTGTAACTGCACTCACGTTGTATTCTTGAAGACCGCGAGCTGATTCTTTATTCAAGGAAGACATTGACCTAACTGCTGATTCTATACTACTTTCTGGAGCTTTCCCTTTTTTTATTGCTGTAGCGATGATTCCAGTGCCTATTGACTTGGTTAGGACTATGGCATCTCCAGCTCTGGCTCCAGAATTTTTCCAAATTCGATCTTTTTGAATCTCTCCTGTTACAACAAGTCCATATTTTGGTTCTTTATCATCTACTGAGTGGCCACCTACGATTGGTATTCCAGCTTCATCAGCTTTGTCTGCTCCACCTTGTAATATCTCAGTAAGTATATTTTTTGGTAGATCATTAATGGGGAAACCAACAATATTTAGAGCAAACAATGGTTCTCCTCCCATAGCATAAATATCTGATAATGCATTTGCTGCCGCTATTTGACCAAATTGATAGGGGTCGTCAACCACAGGTGTGAAAAAGTCTACAGTTTGAATAATCAAATTTCCATTGCCTAGGCGCACAACTGCCGCGTCATCAGATCCATCATGATCAATGATGACCGAAGGGTATTTTTTAATCTTAAGATCACCCAGTACCTGGGCTAGGTCTTCAGGACCAATTTTACAGGCTCAACCTGAGCCATGGCTAAGCGTTGTAAGCCTGATTTTATCTCTATCGTTCATCTAAGGTTTGATTTTTGAATATTATGTTTCATCTTCTGCAAGAGCGATGAGACCATCTTTTGCAGATAGGGTGAATTCGTCATCTTTATTTGGGATTAAAACTATTCCAAACATATTATCTTTATTTTTCTGATCAGCGTGAATCTGTAGACCAAGTATTATTTCATTGCGAAGTCTAGCAGCCTGGACACACTCTCCATAGGGGATGGTAATTGTCGTGCTATCTTTAAAATCAAAATAGTAAGACGCTGGTTTGATATATAGCTCACTACCTTCTGACTGGAACAAATCATCATAAACATCTAGGGCCATTGGTTCTTCAGATACTTGGGCCATTATTTGAGAAACAAATTGGTTGGATACCATAAAATCCTCAACCCCGCTGTTTAAAATTATGTCAATGTTGTCACTATCCATGACCTCTGTTATTAGCTTAGGCCAATTTTTAGAATCTATGTTATTATTTTCACTATCCTTTTTTGATATCAAGATCTGTCTAATTCGAATCAACATTGAAATGACATATGCATCCATCTCTTCAATTGTAGTTCCGCCAGGTGACAGAATCAAGATACTATCAAAGTCTTGGGGATTTATATTATCTAGGCTTTCAAGATCATTTAGGTCTAGTTCAGTCATAGAAATGTCTATGTCTGGATAATTTTCATTAAGAGATGTTTTGCATGAATCCATTTCAGGAACTTTGGCGGAGACATAGGTACATAATTCTGAACCTTTAGGAAGATAACTGCAAAGTTTTTCTAGTATAATTGATGTTTTTGTTGTCCAATTCAATAGTGCAACTCTATGTGATTGTGGCTCTACAACAGATGAGGGTATCTCTTTCAAGGTTGGGTTGAACACTGGATCTTGAAAGTAGAAAATGGTTGAATCATCTTCTGCAAACACAATTAATTCATCATCATCTTCAATAGGCATGTCCTTAGCGGGGTTCAATATGATCTCGCCTTTTGAGTTATGGACTCCCATCGGAGTACTACTTTTAAAGCGATTTAGACTATCCCCGAAGGTGAGTCTTTTTCCCCATCCTTCATCAGGTTTATAAAAGTAAAATTCATTACCGCCAAACCCAACCATATCACTATAAACAATGGAGAGGCCATTACGGCTCAATGCCAACTGGGCTATCATTCTAGATAGAACACTTACTTCATTTAGTGCTTTTACTACTCCATTTGAAATATTTTCAGCAAGATCCCTGTCTCTGTCTGAGTGTATTTCACATACGATTGGCGGGTGTATCTCGCCATCACAGACTGCAATGATGGACATGATTGATTTAAGAACCAGAGCATCTGCTAGATTCTTTTCATTTTCTGGACGCCAACTTGCTGCGCTATTCATGATGATAACTGATTTGGCGTTCTCAGCCATTACCTTCTTCAAGTTATTGATATTTGTTACAACTCCAGATCGAGTAATTATTCTTGTGGTTGCAAAATCAGTAATGTTATCCCTGATAATGTTGTCCATCTCTTCTTTATCATTTTCAGCGAGAATGACAATGGATGCATCAGGCTCAGACTCATTTGCTTCTATAAGCTCACGTATGACCTCTAATATCCTATCTCCAAAACCAAGGATAAGTGTATGGTCTGACTCCAGAACAAGACTACGTCCGCGCCTAAGTTCGTCCAGTTTTGCTTCGAATACGCTAGTGATGAATGCAACCATGCTTGAGAAGAGAATAAGTCCAACCATCACGGCCAAAATAGATGTTAATTTTGCTGCCCAGTTGCTGTCTCCATCTGTTTCTGCTGCAGAGCCTTCCATTACAGCAACATAAACTCGCCAAGGAATTTCAGCCCAACTGCTTAGGGTTTCATCTGGAACAATAGAGTTTGCAATTATCCTGACCACTACCATAATTAAGAATCCAACAAGAAATAATCCAAGAAGTGCCAAGAAAATTGAGGAGCTACCTTTAGACATGAAATTGTCTATTGAATATCGAAGCCTCATTCCAAAAGGGTGTTTATGATTATTCATTACTATATAATTTATTTATGGAGTACTTACAGTTAGGAATGTTAAAAAAAAATAGCCATTAAAGGGGAAATTAATTTGTTTTTCGAATTCAAAGTGCCTCCCTAAATTGAGGGATTAAGTTTAATAGTAAATAGAGACCTTTGATTTAAAAGTTATAGTTTAATTGGTATAATAAACCAACATTTGGAAAGACAACAATTATGGGAAAAAATTTTAAAACAATTGATACGGCAGTAATTCGCTTTGCCGGCGACTCTGGCGATGGGATGCAGTTGACTGGAGGAAGATTCACTGAGACAACTGCCATAGTTGGGAATGATTTGAGCACTTTGCCAGATTTTCCTGCGGAGATTCGAGCACCTGCTGGATCTTTGGCTGGAGTGAGTGCCTTTCAATTGAAATTCTCTTCTAAGGATATTCACACCCCTGGAGATAAGCCAGATGTCTTGGTGGCAATGAACCCAGCTGCATTGAAGGTACACCAGAAAGATCTTATTCCTGGTGGTGTAATGATTATAAATACAGATGCCTTTTCTAAAAAGAATTTGAACTTTGCCGGCTATGAATCCAATCCAATTGAAGATGGCTCACTCGATGATTATTTTACTGTCATACCCATTGAAATGAATAAGATGGTCACAGCAGCATGCGAAGGTATGGACCTTTCAGGGAAATTGGTCTTACGAACTAAGAACTTCTTCGCACTTGGAGTATTGTTTTATATGTACGACAGGCCACTGGAAGCTACTGAGGAATGGCTTAAGAAAAAATTTGCTGGTAAGGATGCAATCATTGAGGCAAATACAGCATCAATGCACGCGGGATATAACTATGCTGATACTACCGAGATCTTTACAACAAGATACAAAGTTGAGAAAGCATCACTACCTCCGGGTACTTATCGAAACATAAATGGAAATCTGGCAACCTCATTAGGCCTTTTAGCAGCATCTGAGAGATCAAATTTGAATCTATTTCTTGGGAGCTATCCAATCACCCCTGCGAGTGACATACTACACACCCTTTCCTCATGGAAACATTTTGGAGTGAAAACCTTCCAGGCTGAAGATGAGATTGCTGGTGTTACATCAGCAATCGGTGCATCCTATACAGGAGATTTGGCAATAACTACTACTTCTGGGCCTGGCATAGCTCTTAAGGGGGAGGCCTTAGGCCTTGCAGTGATGACTGAACTGCCACTTGTTGTCATAAACGTTCAAAGGGGTGGCCCAAGTACAGGATTACCTACTAAAACTGAACAATCAGATCTTAATCAGGCACTCTATGGACGTAATGGTGAGGCACCTATGCCTGTGATCGCTGCGGCGACCCCAGGTGATTGTTTCTTCGCTGCTTATGAAGCATGCAAAGCAGCGCTCACGCACATGACACCAGTCATGCTCCTGACCGATGGGTATCTTGCAAATGGCTCTGAACCTTGGAACATACCTGACGTAGATAAGCTTGAGCCAATAGAGGTAAAATTTGCTCATGAACCAAATGCGGATGGGGATTTTCTTCCTTATCTTAGAGATGAAGACACCTTAGCACGACCTTGGGC
>Ga0208410_1001871_pt1 | contig 10441 bp, 5 predicted proteins | sample ETN02SmetaG_3_FD_185787 | JGI IMG/M metagenome (GOLD analysis project Ga0208410, IMG submission 185787) | Marine microbial and viral communities from oxygen minimum zone, Eastern Pacific Ocean - ETNP2014F10-02SV257 (SPAdes) (version 2) | ecosystem: Environmental > Aquatic > Marine > Oceanic ... | reverse complement strand
TATAAGTTTAAGAGCTAATGATGCTTTACAATTCCCATTAACAAAAGATGCATTACTTAATAGCATAAATACTTTTAATGTCAATACTCTTGAGGAAATGGAAAAAGTAGCAATGCACGATTTTGGTATATTTTTAGAATTAGAACCTGATGAAGAAGAAAAAGCTAAGCTTGAGCAAAATATTCAGGTTGCGTTACAATCAGGCGGAATTGATTTAGATGATGCTATTGATGTGCGTCAAATATCAAATTTAAAATTAGCTAATCAATTATTAAAATTAAAAAGAAAAGAAAAAGCAGCCAGAGATCAACAGGCTAATCAAGCTAATATACAAGCTCAAGCACAAGCAAATGCCCAGGCCTCAGAAGCTGCGGCATTGGCTGAAGTACAAAAGCAGCAAGCTTTAGCGGAAACAAAAGTACAAATTGAAAAAGCTAAATCAGATTTTGAAATAGCAAGAATGGAACAAGAAGCATTAATTAAGAAACAATTAATGGCTGAAGAATTTAATTACAATATGCAACTTGCTGAAATACAGGCATCTGCAACTACTAGAAAAGAACAAGAAATAGAAGATAGAAAAGATAAACGTGTACGAATACAAGGAACACAGCAGTCAGAATTAATTGATCAAAGAAAAAATGATTTATTACCTAAAGATTTTGAATCTGCCGGTAATGATAATTTAAGTGGATTTGGCTTAGAACAATTTGAGCCAAGATAAAGTTTATTAACTAATTTTATATTATTATATTATGTCAACAGAAGTAAAACAAGAAGGAGAGTTTAAAATTAAAAAAAGAACTCCAAAAAAATTAACGGGAAGCGAAGATGTTATTAAAGTAGATCTTTCAAAACCAGCTGTAGAACCAAAAAAAGAAAAAACAAAAGATGCCGTTCAAGAGCCAAGCACAAAGGAAGTGGATGTACATGAATCATCCAGAGATGGCAAAGAGATGGGAAAAGGAAACACCGAAGAACAACCCTCTGCCGAAGAAACTAAAGAAAAAGTAACAGAAGAGTCTCCAATACAAATTATTGAAGATGAAGAAGATAATTCTGAAGAGGCAGGAGTGGTTGGAAGCGATGAAGCTGCCATTACCGCATCGAAACAAAAAGAAGTACTACAGGAAGCAAAAGCACAAGAATTACCCGAGGGAGTAGATAAACTTATAAAGTTTATGGAAGAAACCGGGGGTAATGTACAAGATTATGCTAGATTAAATGCTGATTACTCAAATGTAGATAGTGATACACTATTAAGAGAATACTATAAACAAAACAAACCTCACTTAGACGCCGAGGATGTTAATCTTTTATTAGAAGATTTTACATGGGATGAAGAAATTGATGAGGAAAAAGATATACGCAAGAAAAAAATTGCGTATAAAGAAGAAGTTGCAAAAGCCAAAAACTTTTTAGAGCAAACAAAAAGTAAATATTACGAGGAAATTAAATTACGCCCCGGTGTTACTCAAGAGCAACAAAAAGCAATGGATTTTTTCAACCGATATACTGAAGAGCAAAAGCGTAATGAGGCTGTTCGAGAAGGGTTTATAAATACCACTAAAAATTATTTTTCTGATGATTTCAAAGGTTTTGATTTTAAATTAGGAGATAAAAAAGTAAGATATGGTATTAAAGACCCTAATTCAATAGCAGAAAACCAAAAAGATCTTACAGACTTTGTCGGGACGTTCCTAGACAAAAACGGTCAGATGAAAGATCCTGCTGGTTATCATAAAGCAATTTACGCTGCGCGAAATGCCGATACTATGGCAACACATTTCTACGAGCAAGGCCGTGCCGACGCCATTAAAGAACAAGTTGCTAAAACCAAAAACATTACTACTGAACCAAGACAAACTGCTCCTGGCGATGTATTTGTTAATGGTTTAAAGGTAAAAGCTATTAGCGGTTTAGATTCTTCAAAACTTAAAATTAGAACAAAAAAATTTAACAACTAAAATTTAAAAAATGGCAAATGTAGTACCCTCGTTTGGGTCAATTAAACCTAGTCAGAAACAACAAGTTCTGTCTACGAATTATCTGCAATTTACAGATAAAGCCGGCGATGACTTTTCAGATTTCGCTGCACAATATCTTCCTGAAATCTACGAACAAGAAGTAGAGCGATATGGAAACCGAACTCTTTCTGGATTCTTACGTATGGTAGGAGCAGAAATGCCTATGACTTCAGATCAAGTAATTTGGTCAGAACAAAATAGATTGCACATTGCATATAACGACGTAACTAAAGCAACTGCAACTACTCTAACTTTTGTACTTAATGCAACTCCTGGCCCTAACTTTGTAGATAATGTGATTTCTAAAAATCAAACTATCGTAGTTATGGACCCTGCAACAGGTACTGAAGTAAAAGCTTTGGTTACTAATAGTGTTGACACTTCTGCTGTACTTGCTACAATTACTGTTGCTACATATACAGGAGCTGATTTAAATGCAACTTTTGGAGCTGGCGCAATTGCTACTCTTAAAATATTTGTATATGGCTCTGAGTACAGAAAAGGAACTGGTGATGCTGATATTAGAAGCGTAACACCTTCTTTCACTCAATTTAGCAATGCCCCAATTATCATTAAAGAAAAATATGTGGTTAATGGATCAGATATGGCTCAGATTGGTTGGGTTGAAGTTGCTACTGAAGATGGAACATCAGGTTATCTATGGTATCTAAAAGCTGAATCTGAAACTAGATTGCGATTTGAAGATTATCTTGAAATGGCTATGGTTGAAGGCGAAAAAACAGCTGCAGGTTCTGGAGTTGCTGGATTAGCTGATAAAATCAATGGAACTGAAGGTCTTTTTGCTGCTATTGAGTCTAGAGGTAATGTGCTAAATAACTTTAGTGCTGCTGCTGGTCTTGGCGAATTTGACAGTATTCTTAAAAATCTTGATACTCAAGGGGCTATTGAGGAAAACATGCTTTTCTTGAATAGGAAAACTTCTTTGGACTTTGACGATATGCTTGCTAGCTTATCTGCTGGAATAGCCGGCGGAACTGCTTTCGGTTTATTTGAAAATTCTGAAGAAATGGCTTTGAATCTTGGTTTTTCAGGATTTAGAAGAGGTTCTTATGACTTTTATAAAACTGACTGGAAATATCTTAATGACGCTTCTACTCGAGGTGGAATGGCTGTTTCAGCAATTGATGGAGTTCTTATTCCTGCTGGAACATCAACTGTATACGATCAAATTTTAGGGTCTAACATTCGTAGACCTTTCTTGCACGTTCGTTACAGAGCTTCACAAACTGAAGATAGAAGAATGAAATCTTGGATTACAGGATCTGCCGGAGGTGCTTATACTTCTGACATTGACTCGATGGATGTTCACTTCTTGTCTGAAAGATGTTTATGTGTACAAGGTGCTAACAATTTTGTATTGTTTACTGCATCATAATTTACCCGGTATTAATTACCTCCGCTTTATTGCGGGGGTAGTTTTTACCTTTTAACTATTTAATTTTATTATATCATGGCAAAAAAAGCTACAAAAGCAGTAAAAGATATTGAGGTTGCACCTCAAGTACTGGAACCAAAAGAAGTTGCAAAACCTGCAGCAAGAGTTTCAACCCCATCAAAACCAACGTGGGAGATTAAAGACAGAACATATTTGCTTAAAGGATTAAAAACTCCTTTAACTTATACTATTGCTTCTCGTCACACTACCCGTTATCCACTATTGTGGTTTGATAAAGAAAAAAATGAACAAAGAGAGTTAAGATATGCTACTAATCAAAATTCGCCTTTAGTTGATGAACAATCAGGCGAAGCTACATTAGGTCATATTATATTTAAAAATGGTACCTTGACGGTAACTAAAGAAAAGCAAAATTTGCAAAAATTACTTTCTCTTTATCATCCTATGAAAGACTTTAAATATACCGAGTTTAATCCAGTTGAAGAAGCGGTGGATGATTTAGAAACTATTGAATATGTTATTGAAGCTTTAAATATAGCTCGTGACATGGACATAGATCAGGCAGAAGCTATTTTAAGAGTAGAAGTTGGATCTAAAGTTTCCGCAATGAGCTCTAAAGAAATTAAAAGAGATCTTTTAATATTCGCAAAAGAAAATGCTCAGTTGTTCTTAGAATTAGCTAATGATGATAATGTACAGCTTAGGAATGTTGCAATTAATGCTACAGAAGTAGGCTTACTTGAATTGTCACAAGACCAAAGAACATTTTCTTGGAACAAAACAGGTAGAAAAATAATGAATGTCCCATTTGATGAAAATCCATATTCAGCTATGGCAGCATTCTTTAAAACTGATGAAGGTATAGAAATATATAAATCTATAGAGAAAAAACTTTCATAACGTGTAATATTTATAATGTGTAGGGCCGTCTTTTGGCGGCCTTACTATTATATAACAAAAAATAAAAATGGCAATAAACGTAAATACTGTATATCAAACAGTGTTGTCTATTTTAAATAAAGAACAAAGGGGGTATATGACTCCTGATGAATTTAACAAAGTAGGAACACAAGTTCAACTTGAAATATTCGAAAGATATTTTGAAGATTTAAACCAACAAGCTAGAGTTCCTCAAAGCGATTTAAACTACGCTGATAGATTAGAAAATATAGATGAAAAAGTAGCTATATTTAAAACGTTTGGTAACGCCTCATATAATAATACATCACCTACACCTACTAATTATTTTACTTTGCCTACCACTGATTCTTATGGAAGAAGTGTGAATCTTTATAGAATAGGTGAAGTAACCTATAAAAATGAAGTACTTATACAAAGACTTCAAAGAAATGATTTTTATACTTCTGAAAAATCTAAATTAACAAAAGCAACCGAAACTTTCCCCACATATTTATATGAGAATAATTATTTATTTATAAAGCCAGATAGCATTATAAACAATGTACAGGTCGAGTATGTTAAAAAGCCATCTGATGTAATTTGGGGATTTAATGTAGGAACATTAGGGGAATATTTATATAATGAACAAGAATACAATGCTACTACACAACCTACGGGGTCTATTAATTTTGAACTTCATGAAAGTGAACAAACAGAAGTGATATTAAGAATACTTCAATATGCTGGTATTATAATTAGAGACCCTCAAATAGTTCAAGCCGCGGCGCAACAAGTGCAAATGGACGAAATAAATGAAAAAAGTTAATAAGTTATGGCAAAACCGAATGGAGGCTTAGTACAAGAAACTAACGCGCAATATTACGCTGGATCGCAAACATTTTTAGCAGACGGAACTAATAATACATTTGCTACTACATTTAACACTGATTTGGTGTTTAAAAATAATAATCCTACTATCGCGAGCTATGCAGAAAATAATTTTAAGCTTTACACGAGTCCTACTGGTATTGCTGGCTCTTATACTGAATATATACAGCCCTATTCTGTAGAAAATAATATTATTACTATTCCTGCAGTGCCGGCTCAAAATACAGTTATAGTAGTTCAACTAAAAACATTGACAGGAGGTAATTACGGCAATGAAGATGCATATGGTAATATTGTAGAAGAAAATTACGGAAGCTACGCATATATTAAAGTTTCTGAGCTAGTAACAAATTTTTTAGTAGGATATGTAGGTAACGGCAAAATTATACAAAACGTAAAACGTAACGATGTTATATTTCATGTTAAACGCGCTTTGCAAGAATTTAGTTATGACACTTTACCAAGCATAAAATCTCAAGAAGCTACTATTCCTCCCAATTTGTCTATTCCCATGCCTCAAGATTACGTTAATTACGTTAAAATGTCTTGGGTAGATCAATTAGGAGTAAAACATATTATATACCCTACAACGTTAACATCTAATCCTGATAGCTTATTGCCACAAGATTGGCAAGGTCTACCTATCCAAGATAATTTTAGCGAAGATTTAAATGCAACCTCTTTAACAGAAGAAAGATGGGCTAAAGCTAATGATAGAATAATTAATGGTAATTTAAATTTATCTGATATAAATACAGGCCTATATCCCGGAACTTGGTATGGCTTTGGATTTGAAGGATTTTGGGGAGAAAGATACGGTTTAAATCCTGAAACGTCTCAAAAAAATGGATGGTTTACAATGAATCACCGCGAAGGAAAAATATCTTTTTCAAGTAATTTAAGAGATTCGCTGGTAATATTTGAATATATTTCTGATGGGCTTGCGTATGACCAAAATATGAAAGTTCCCAAAATGGCGGAAGAAGCCATATATGCTTATGTTAATCATGCTGTTCTATCAACTAAAGTTAACACTCCTGAATACATAGTTAATAGATATAAAAGAGAAAAAAGTGCTAAACTTCGCAATGCAAAAATTAGATTATCTAATATTAAACTAGATGAAATAGTTCAAGTAATGCGTAATAAATCTAAATGGATTAAAAGTTAAATAAATGGCAGAAGTTAAAAATGCTTTTATAAAGTCTAAAATGAATTTAGATCTTGATGCGCGACTAGTGCCTCAAGGGGAATATAGACAAGGCTTTAATATACAAGTTAGCAAATCTGAGGGCGATGACGTTGGAGCATTAGAAAATGTATTAGGAAATGTTTTGTTGCCTCAAGGAAATTTTCAAGCTTTAGAATCAGGAAAAACAGGATTACAAGCCATAGGCCATGTTGTAAACCCTGTAAATGATACTGCATATATTTTTTTAACTAACAACACGGGAACTACCTATAGTGCTGGCGCTGGTAATTTTATTTATGCTTATAATACTTTAAATCAAACTTCTACTAAATTAGTTGAGGGGGCATTTTTAAATTTTTCTACCCAAAATCCTATATATGGGATTAATATAGTTGAAAATTTATTGTTTTGGACAGACAACAGAAATCAGCCTAGAAAAATAAATATTACTAAAACTTTAGGATATTATACAACAGAAGATCACATATCTGTTGCAAAAATTGCGCCTGTTGAAGCTATAACATTATATCAAGAAAGTTCTATACCGGGAGATTATGAGACTACTATGAAAGATGTAGTAAGTCCGACTGTGCCTAAAATTAATGCCGCAGATACTAATCCACCGCCAAATCCCTATTTGCAAACTAATTCAAGCGGGGATCCTGATTACGCAGGAGATCCTGATTATTTAAAAGATAAATTTGTAAGGTTTAGTTATAGATTTAAATTTGAAGATAATGAATATTCAGTATTGGCTCCTTTTACGCAAGAGTGCTTTATACCTAAACAAGATGGATATTTTTATGCCGAGGATGAAGATGCTACCTTTAGAAGTACTGTAGTTGATTTTATGGAAAATAAAGTAAATGAAATTACTTTAAATATCCCTTTGCCCAAAACCATGGATGACGCTACAATCACTGGCGCTACATTAAATGATACTTTAAAGGTTACAGAAATTGATATTCTTTATAAAGAATCTGATGGGCAAGCTGTACAAGTTGTAGATACCTTACTAGTTAATAATGAGTTTGAAACAACTTATACAGGTTCTAATATAACTTATGTTTATCAAAGCTTAAAACCTTATAAAACTTTGCCTGAGGCGGATTTAATAAGAGTTTATGATAAAGTTCCGGTTAAAGCCTTTTCGCAAGAAATTTCAGGTAATAGAGTTATTTATGGAAATTTTCAAGATAAACATACTCCGCTTTTTGAAGATTTAAATGGCCAACTTACATCTCAATTAGACTACGAAGTAGCAGCTTTTGATAAATCTGCTTTTACTCCAGGGAATAGTTCAACTAGTACGACCAGTATTGTAGAATATCCTAATAGCACGTTAAAACAAAATAGAAATTATCAAGTTGGTATTGTTGTATCGGATAGATACGGAAGATCTTCTACAGTATTATTATCTAAACTTTCAGAAAAAGCTACATTAGATCCAGATGGAACTTTCGCAGCCTCTACACACTATCACCCATATAGAGACCTTATAGATACACCTGTAGTTTCTTGGCCAGGCGATGCTTTAAAAGTTTTATTTAATAGCAGTATAAAAACTCCATCACCAATTCCTGCTAACTCAGGAATACCAGGCTTATATTCAGGCTCTGGTAATAGTTATAATCCGCTGGGTTGGTATAGTTATAAAATTGTAGTTAAACAATTTGAACAAGAGTATTATAATGTTTATTTACCGGGTATACTTAATGGCCCACCTGATGGCGTTACGGGATTAAATGATACTGAAAACGAAGTAGGATTTATTACTTTAATAAATGATAATATAAATAAAGTACCTAGAGATTTATCCGAAGTTGGCCCTGAGCAAAAGCAATTTAGAAGTTCAGTACAACTATTTGGAAGAGTTACACCTAATTTTGTTTCTGCTACTTTTCCTTCTTATAATGAACAATTTTATCCCGGGATTCAATCTAATACTGCAATAACTATTGGGGAAGCAGGTGATGTACTCGGCCAAGATGTCACGGCATCTTCTACAGTTGTAACAAATTTATATGACTCTAAATCTAATCCTTTAATTGCCAGAATATCACAAGTAGATTCTTTAGCTATTGGGAGTGCGGCTAAAGCGGGAGCTTATCCTTTTCAATTAGGAGTATTTGAAACAGAACCTACTGAATCAAGATTAGATATATATTATGAAACATCTACCGCTGGTTTAATATCAGAGTTAAACTCAGCTATTGAGAGTGGAAATACTACTGATGTTACCGGCGCTGTTGGAAATACTAGTAATAATTTTAATGAAAATCAATCACACGCAAGCGGCAATGTAGATATTACCGGACTATGGGCCCCTACTAATTTAGGCTCTGGAGGCAGCGCTGTAGATCAAGATTTGCCAGCTAATCAATTAACTGCTTCAATAACCTCTGTAACTAGCCCAGATCCAGCGGTTTCAAATAGTATGTTTACAGTTGTAGAGGTTGCACCAACAAGTTCACCTTATAATGCAGGAAATCCTGACACATGGTATAGATATAAAATACAAAGTACTCAAGATTTTTGTTATGATCAAGGGGCTGAAACATTAAAAATTTATAATATTGTAGTAAACTTTAAAGACACCTCCGGTACTTCGGTTGGTTCTTCAGGCTTTGAAATACCCTTAAGAAACACTTCGCCTATATTTGAAAAGTATACATCGTCTGCTGGTACAGAAGTTACTTTACAAGGCGCAGCTATTGATCCACCAGGATCGTTACCTACAAATTTTAATCTTCAACTTACTGAAGGTCAACAGGGGGTACTGGCTACTTTTTCAGGATTAAATGGCACGGCAAAAGCCGGAGAAACAAAAAAAGATTTAAGTTTTTCTATTGTATCGCCTGCTAATCAAACTGTATTTAGTATCAATGCCGATGGTGAATTATCAACTACTCAAACTTTAACTGGCCCGTACCCTATAACAATTAGATTAGAAGACGCAGGGGGCCCAACTGATGCTACAGATTTTCCACTTACTGTTTTATTCGGTAATGAGCCTATTAACGTTGAATTTGGTTCAACTAATGAATATGGTTTAACGCTTGCTACCTCAGGAGGTGAGTCAGGAGCTGTTTATTTTGTAGATAGCATTAGCAATGCTGCAGGTAGTTATTCTTTACCCGGCGTTCCAGGAGGTAGTAATGATGATATAAGAGCACCTTATCCTGAATTAGAACTCAGCGTTAATGCGCCAGATAACACTACGGGCGGTTATGAATCAGCTCCAACTTCCCCGGGGTGGGTTGTTCCTCAGTGTACTAATTTTACTATGTTAAACAAAAATTACAATTCTATAAATCAGCAAGCTGGCGGTGCTAATGGGGCTGCACTAATTCAAGCAGATGGAGGCTTAAAACAAGGCACGGCTTTTATAGCGGTTGAAATTGCATTTAATCAGTTAGAAGCTGGACTTGAGGGACTAACAACAAATGATTATCCTTTATTAATATATCCTATTTATTTACAATATAGACCCTCCGGAACAATTAATGCCTGGGTTACAGCTACAGATATTGAAGGTAAAGCAATTAATTTTGGAGGTGCTCAAATAAATAGAGCCACCAATCCGATCTTTCCTTCTGCAAATTCTATAGGCGGTCATGGTATAATAAATCAAAGAGATTTGCCTGCTAATTTTCCAAGCAACGGAGCAGGGATTAATAACGCTGGTTTTTCAACTATTATAGGTAAGAATCCTCAAACATTAATTTACGATGGAACAGATTGTTTAGAAGCAAACACACAAGTAAAAGGACTCAATGGGGATACTCGAAATGCTGTTGCAAGAAAAACTTTTGTTGTAGGCAAATCACCTTATAATGGAATAGCTAGTAAGTTTGGTGATTATAGATTGATTGTACGTTATCCTTGGGGTATTAAAAGTTCAACTGGATCTTCTGATCCTATAGTAGTAGGCTATGGCACTCAATGCCCCGCTGACGGATTCAATATTATGAGGATGGTAAGTGTTTCAGCTTTCTTTGGAGATTTTTATTATCC
>Ga0208410_1001867_pt1 | contig 10449 bp, 7 predicted proteins | sample ETN02SmetaG_3_FD_185787 | JGI IMG/M metagenome (GOLD analysis project Ga0208410, IMG submission 185787) | Marine microbial and viral communities from oxygen minimum zone, Eastern Pacific Ocean - ETNP2014F10-02SV257 (SPAdes) (version 2) | ecosystem: Environmental > Aquatic > Marine > Oceanic ... | reverse complement strand
GATAGAGGATTTACCTAAGGGGTTTATGTCAGTTAGGAAAGGAGCCAGGAGCTTTTCATGGAGGTTAGATAAACCTGCTTCTATTTACTTTGTAACCGCTTTAGATGGCGGTGACCCACAAGTAGAATCAGAATTTAGAGATGAGTTATTTCAGATAGATGCCCCCTTTAACGCGGATCCGAGTTCGTTATTAAAAACGAAAAATAGGTTTTATAGATCATCATGGTGTAATGATACTCTAGCAATAGTTTCTGATTATTGGTGGAATAATCGAAATGCAAAAACATATCTATTTAATCCATCTAACCCTGAAGATGGATCAATGATTTTATCAGATAGAAATTATCAAGATAGATATAATGACCCAGGAAGTTTTGTAAAAGAAAGAAATAATTTTGGTGAAAATATTTTAGCACTTAGAAATAATAGTTTGTACTTAATTGGAGATGGATTTACATCAAAAGGTCAATTCCCATTTCTAGATAAGTTGGATTTAAGTACAATGGTTAAAAACAGGCTTTACAAATCAAACATGGATGGTAAAAAAGAATCACTAAGAGACTTTTCTCCCGATGAAAATCAGCTTTTTGTGAGGATTGAATCAGCGAGTGAATATCCTAATTATTATTTTAGAGAATTAGATGCCGATCTTAATCAGGTAACATTTTTTTTAAATCCTTTCAAGAGCTTACAAAATATTCATAAAGAATTAATAAAGTATAAGAGGGAAGATGGGTTAGAACTTTCTGCTACACTTTATTTACCAGAAAATTATGACTTTGATAAAAAAGAAAAACTTCCTTTAATAATGTGGGCCTATCCAAGAGAGTACAAAGATAAATCTAGTGCATCACAGACGACAAAAAATCCAAATCAGTTTACATATCCATATGCTGGATCTCCTATTTATTGGTTAACCAGGGGATATGCAATATTAGATGATGTTGCTTTTCCTATTCTTGGAGAGGGAGAAAAGCAGCCTAATGATGATTTTAGGAATCAGCTTTTGAGTAATGCAAAGGCGGCGATAGATAAGGTAAACAGCCTAGGTTATATTGATAAGGATAGAATTGCTGTTGGGGGTCATAGTTATGGTGCTTTTATGGTAGCAAATTTATTATCCCATTCAAATTATTTTGCTGCTGGGATTGCTAGGAGCGGTGCATACAACAGAACACTTACTCCATTTGGTTTTCAAAGTGAAGAAAGAAATTACTGGGAAGCTCCTCAAGTTTATTATAGGATGTCTCCATTTATGCATGCAGAAAAAGTAAATACTCCCATCTTGTTGATTCATGGCGAGGCGGATAATAATTCTGGAACGTATCCACTTCAATCTGAGAGATATTTTAATGCTCTAAAAGGATTGGGCGCAACTGCTCGTTTAGTTATGCTTCCCAAAGAAAGCCATGGTTATAGAGCGAAAGAAAGTATCTTACATATGTTGTGGGAACAAGATAGCTGGCTTGAAAAATTTGTTAAAAACAAAAACAATATAAATTAAGAGTTTAATTTTTAAAGCTAGATATCACTTTTTTGATCCCACTGTTCGCATAAAAGTCTATATAAAATGCGTTCATTCTCATGGACATTGTCATCTAACATGATAACCTCTTTAAAGAGTGCAAGATAAGCAGATTTCATATCATCATCAATTTTACTTTTTAATGATTTACTTAAATTAATTACAAAGTTTTTTACTTCCTCAATACCCTTCTCTAAAATACTATCAAGGAATTGAGTTCGGAGTTTTAATAGCTCTTTATCGTCTTCGCTATATCTATCCAAAATAACATTAAGATATTTTTTTTCATCTGATGAATATTCATAATCACAATTTGATATAACATAGGCTATATCAAACATGACTAACTCTAATAAGTGATTTTGTTTTTCAGCCATTGTCTTACCTTTCGTTAATTTTTATTTATTTGGTTGCAGTCAACGGAGTTTCTTACGCCATCAATTTCACCTTCTTTTACTTTAACGCCATAGGCCATAATTCTTACCAGATGTTTGTTTAATACATTATAGTTAAAATCAATTTTTTGCTCAATATTATCAAGTTTTTGTAATAATTGTTGTTGCTCTAACTTGTTAGATGGTTTAGTTGATCCCATCAAAATAGTAATAGAAAGACAAATAAAAAATCCCGAAATAAATCCTTTTGCATGTTCACTCATAATTAAGCTCCTAATCTTAAACAAAAATTAAATATGGTGGAAAATATAGTTCATAATATCATTTAAATATTACGAACAAGATAATGTTTAATTTTGGATTTTATTATTTCTATAAAGGTCTAGGCCTGAGGGGATAATTTGATCAAATTTGCTTCTTGATTCTTTTATTTCAAAACTTATAGGGAGTTCTTTCTCAGCTTCACTCATTGCAAAAAAAGAAAATTGAACTTTTTTCTTTTGGTCTTTTTTAATACTTCCAAGATTGAAGCTAGATTTACCTGTGTTAAAGACAAAGTCACCATATAGTACTTCTATGCTTACATCTTGTGCAATTTGCTGGCCATTATTTTTTACATACATAGTTGCTTTAATGACTTCTGCCGGTTCAATTAGTCCATTTTTATTATTTTGATCATTTATATTAATATCAGAAAGAACTAGTTCAGGGCTAGTCAATGATTTGGTGTTTAGTGATATTAATTGTGGGGCATTTATATCATGGCCAAAATGTTCAGTTATGTAAGCAGATATAGAAATTTTTTCAGAGATCATCATTTCTGTAGCGAAAATTTTTGCAATTATTTTTTTACGATCACCGGGGATTAGTTTGTGAATGATTTTTAATTCATTTATTTCTAATCCGCCTGAGTAGTTACTAAGCTCTAAAAATATTTCAATACCTTGGGCGTTGCCATCACCATTATTTGCTAATTCAATTATTAGTTCTGCATTTTTATTTGTCTCTAAAGTATCCTGGCTATTTTCTATTTTTAACTGACTTGAGATGATGGCCAGCTCAGGAGGGGATTTTATTTTTTTATATTTAGGATATGTAGATCTTAAATGCCGTTTAACATTTTTAAGTCTTTCTTTTTTTATAAATTTATCTGCAAGCCAAGTTCCTGATTTAGTCGTGTCTCCGCGAAAAATAATATAGCCTTTCCCATCTCGGATATTATTTTTGAATTCCCCTTTAAAAATTTCACCATTGCTATAAGTATAAGATCCTAGACCATGTTTTTTATCTCTTTTAAAATAACCCTTGTATTTTTCACCATTTTCAAAAGTGTATACGCCACTACCTCTTTTAATACCAGCTTTAAATTTACCTCGATAATTATCTCCATCAGGATGGGTCCACTCGCCGAATCCATCTTTCAATCCATTCTTGTATGAGCCTCGATATTTTTCACCGTTAACATGGCTCCCCATTTTTTTTGAAAGCTGCTGAGAATGATATGCATTTATAAAAAAGAAAAATATAACGCTAGATTTTATAAGAAATTTTATCATAAGGGCTTTTAATTTACTAAAAGGATACTATGAAATAAGGATATTTTGTTTTTTATTGGTATTTAATGTGACCAAAGTGATTTCTGATTCTACGCCTAATCTTAAAGGGGGTCCCCAATACCCAGTACCTCTATTAACGTAGATCCACGTTCCGTTGTGGTCATGTAATCCTGCGGTGTAGGGATTCGCCATTCGTACCGCGTAAATGAATGGCCAAAATTGGCCACCATGAGTATGACCTGATAGTTGGAGGTCTGTGCCAGCTTCATGTGCATTAAAAATACTCCATGGTTGATGTGCTAATAATATTTTTGGAATATTTTCTGGGGAGCCTCTAAAAGCTTTAGTGGCATCACTTTTATGAGAAGGTTTTATGGTCTTGCTTCTGTAGTCTGTTACACCGCCTAAAGATATTTGGCCATTGCCTCTATTTATAATTTCATGGCTGTCTAACAAATTCGTAAGTCCTAATTGGTCAGTTTTATCAAGCCATTGGTCTACGCCAGAGTAGTATTCATGATTCCCTGTTACGAAAAACTTCCCAATCTTAGCATCCAAATCTTTCAATGGCTCAACATGCTGAGCAAGATAGTCAACTGAGCCATCAACCATATCACCAGTTATTACAATAAGGTCTGGGTTAAGTTCATTGACTTCATTTACAACATTTTCAACATAGCCTTTTTTAATTGTTGGGCCCACATGAAGATCAGAAATTTGAGCAATTTTTAAGCCGTTCATATCATTATGTAGTTTATTGATAGGGACGCTAGTTTTTATTACTGTAGGTCCTTTCCTGGCATTGTAAAGGCCTTTCAGTGTAGAAGTCCCCGTGGTTGTAACAATACCGATACTTAATAGTTTCTGAATGAATTCTCTTTTTTGGGGATCAGTAGGCTCAGTAGAAGCACCAATTGCATACTTAGTGGTAAAACCCAATAATAGATAGATAAGATCTTTGGTAATAACGGCGAGAAAAGTTAAAACAAAGAAACCTAAGCTGATGTATCCTGCCCAAGAAAACCAGTCTACAAATTCTTCTTCATATCCTTTTGATCTTAGGATGATCGGGATAATAGGTAAGGCACCTAAAATTGCGATAATGCACCAACTTATAATTTTAAAATTATGGTTTAGGTTTAAGAAAGGAATTATTCGGATGCCTACTGTACCGTGGATAGTAAATAGCATGAGGGTGGCAAAAATAAAGAAAAAATTCATCGTATTATAATTTCATCTGCAAAAATCCAGGACTTTCCACCTGCACCTGGGTGGTAATCAGGACATGAATTAATATTATATCCTTTAACCCTGATATAACGAGATTCAATTTTATCTATCTCTGCATCGAACTCAAATATGTCTTGAGTAAAACTAAAGTCATTAGAGGGAAAAGATTCATGTATCAGCTCAAAATTTTTTCCATCTACAGAATGTTCAATCTGTACTTTTTCAGGTAAAAATATCCAAACAACCTGATCCTGAAGAAATCGAACTTTTATTGATTTGACACTTTTTATTTTTCCAAGATCAATAGTGGCATATAAATCTGTTGCTTCAAATCCTTGCCATGATGGGTCACGATAGTTTACTGTCCCTCCAATACCATTCACTAGTGAGCTAATACTCTCGCCAGGATAATTTTTATGGGGTTTATTATTTAGTCTAATATCGTTACCTATAGCTAGGTGATTAAATTTTACTGCGGGGGGGGAGGAACCACATAAAGTTTCATAGGACTCGCTTCCAATTCTATCTGTCAATTTATCCCCAAGAATTGACCTTGCTTTTTCACCAATGTTTTGGAGTTCTTTGACAACCATTGGCAGCCGTAGTGCTAAGTCTATTTTTTCTCCAATATCTGATTCAAGGTTATATAACTCTAAGCCTGCTTTGCCTTGTGAGTAAGCCCCCGGATGAAGATTCTCACCTGGAACAACATTATCATAAGACCGGTAAATATGGGGAAATACGAGCTTGTACTTACCTTTTCTTACTGCAATAAGTTTTTCTGCAAAGTAGTAATACAACTCATCCCTTGGGTTGGCTCCTGGGATACCATTAAGTATTGGCATAAGGCTTTTACCATCAATTTTATTTTTTATATTTTCCACTCCAGTAATTTCCGCAAGTGTTGGCAATATATCTATGGTAGCTGCTATGTTAGAGCTAATTGTGCCAGGTTTAATTTTTTCAGGCCAGCGCATGATGCAAGGCACCCTTGCTCCACCTTCCCACATGCTTCCTTTGCCTTCGCGGAGCTGCCCTGCGGAACCACCCCATTTCCCATAATTAAGCCAAGGCCCATTATCACTAGCATATATAATTAGTGTGTTTTGTTCTATATTATTTTCTTTTAATGCTTTAATAACCTCTCCAACAGACCAATCGATTTCCATAATGACATCTCCATAAAGGCCTAATTCACTTTTCCCTAAAAAATTTTCAGAGGCTGCAATAGGTTGATGTGGCATTGGGTGCGGGATATAAAGAAAAAACGGATTGTTTTTATTTCTATTGATAAAGTCTACAGCCCTACTAGTTATTTTACTTGTTATTTGGCCCTGATCAGATAGGGTTTCTATTTTTTCTAGTGGCTGGTTTCCTTCCCAGAATGACATGGGTGGATAGTAACTTTTTTTCTCACCTGTCAAAGGTTTCCCATCATAATCTACGGGCCACATATCATTAGAGCATATTAAACCCGCGTATTCATCAAAACCATTTTGGAGTGGTAGATATTTTTCACGGTGCCCAAGGTGCCATTTCCCAAATATTGCATTTGTATACCCACGTTTTTTAAGAATTTTTGCAATAGTCTCTTTCTTTGGGTCAAGCCCCGTAACATTCCACGGACTTAGCGCTCCCTGTATTCCAACTCTTTCTGCATAGCTACCTGTCATGAGTGAAGCTCTTGACGCGCTACATATTGCTTGTGACACATAAAAATCAGTGAAGAGCATGCCCTCTTCTGCCATTCTATCAATGTTAGGGGTTTCAAACCCTTCAGCTCCGTAGCATCCAAGATCTCCATACCCCTGATCATCAGTAAATATTATAATAATATTTGGGAGAGTGGATTTTTTAGCGCAGCCCAAAAATAATAGTAATAACTGTAATAGTAGAACAATTCTCATAGTTATAATTAAAGATTTATTTAAAAAAGGACTGGGAATTTAGTGCCACTCAGCTAAAAATATATTAGTATCGCCTCGTTTTTTTTGATTTCGATTAGATGCAAAAACAAGATATTTACCATTTTTACTGAACATAGGGAAACCATCAAAGCCATTAAAAAAAGTTATCCGCTCTAAGTTAGTTCCATCTGTATTTATCGCATATAGGTCGAAATCTCGTCCTTTTTCATCATGCATATTTGAAGAAAAAATAATACGATCCCCACTTGGGAAAAAGAATGGTCCAAAATTTGCAGATTTATTATTTGTGATTTGTCTTTTATTATTCCCATCTGCATTCATCGTCCATATTTGTAATGCCATTGGTCTAATTGAATTATCTCTTAAAAGGTTTTGGTATTCTATTTTTTCCTCATTTGTTTCTGGGTAATAGGCTCGCCAGACTATGCTTTTACCATCTTGGCTATAAAATGCACCACCATCATATCCTAGGCGGGAGGTCAGTTGTGTTTTTTGTGATCCATTTGGCAGCATTGTCCATAGATCAAGATCACCGCTTACCATAGAGGTGTAAATTATTTTACTTCCATCAAAAGCGTAGGTCGCTTCCGCGTCATAGTTCGGACTGTCTGTTAACCTCTCAAGAGTTTTATTGCCAAGGGATGCTTTGAAAATATCAAAGTCAGGATAAAGCTTCCAGACATAGCCTTTGCTAAAGTCTGGCTTTTCTGGACATGATCTAGAACCAAGGTGGGTTGAGGCATAGATGTATTTTTTTGTTTCCGGATATTCAAAATAGCTACAGGTAGTTGTGCCATCTCCTGTAGATACCATTCTAGATTCACCGGATTCAATATCCATTATGTAAATCTGATCACATAAGCTGTCACCATCATGAGCCTGGAAAATTAATTTAGTCCCATCATAACTAAAATAAGCTTCAGCATTTTCACCGGAAAAGGTCAATTGTCTAAGGCTTTTAAAACGACTTTCACCTTTTACAATTAACTCATTCGATGATGTAGGTCTGCTATTACAGCTGAATATTATTAGAAGAATTACTATGAAGTAAGATGTTTTATTAAGCATTATATCATCACCTTTAATATGTTATGGCATGTAACTAGATTATGCTTTATAGATTACTATATTTAAATAGAATCACACCGCTTACATATTCTACAAATTGAATTTTATAGGTAGTGTGGTTGGTAGATTCGTAGATAACAAATACTCTTTCTGGATTCTTAACAGAAACTGTATGACTTTGCATATCGTATTGTAGCACCTCACTAGACCCAGAGTATTGAACTACTGATGCATCTTGAAAATAATCAGACATAAATGTATCAGGAGTTTCTTCTAGCTCATTGAACGTTACATTGGAATATTCAGCAGCATAAACAGCTCCTCCAAGAACTAGACTTGGCATCATGTATGTGGACTGACCAAAAGCAACGGGAATCATTTGGAATGATATATGCCAAGAACTTGAAGAGTCTACTTCTGTGCCTGATGAAAAGTCATAATAGAAACCAGATGCTCCTGCAGCATCAATATCATGTGTAATTACCTCTTCAAATTGAGAATACTCACAGCTATCGTCATCCGCTATCGCATCTGGATTATAGTTCACTGCATTAGAATCTGTACAACCAAAAACTGGAACAAGGTCTTCGTCTTGATTGCCGGAGTTTTTGTCTTCACAACCTATGAAAATAAGAACGCCGATTATTAATGTTAGTGTAAGTGGTTTCATTAGTTAATTACCTTTCATAGTTAGTATTAATTTCAACATAAGCTGTCCTTCCAATATATGGACCGAACGCTTGATTTGTGTGGTTTCCAATATTTTTTGATCCAATTATTATTTGATATTCTGGTTTTAATTTATAAATAATTTGAGCATCAAATATTAAGTAGGGACTCACCGTTTGTTCTGAAGACTGATACTCTCCGCTTGTAGGATTAAATTCTTGAGGGTCATATTCTCCAGTGCCCTTTATATTTAAAGCAAATAGTAATTTTTGATTTCCAGGGGAATAGGATAATCTGCTACCTAGTGATAAAGGTATCGTGTTTGGGATTTGTTTATTATTCTCATCTTCATTGTTAACATAATTAAGTGTAAAACTAGATGCGAGTTGGTTAGAAATAGCCCATTTTGCAATAATCTCGATCCCAGTAAAATAAGCTTTTTCTATATTTTCATAGCTAAGCAGGCCAGGTTCAATAGCATAGTCTTTAATTAAGTTTGAAAAAATATTAGCGTATAGTAACGTGCTTAATTGAAAATTATTTTGATTTCGATATTCAGCTCCTAGCGTAAAGCCTCTTGAAATTTCTGGTTTCAGATGGGGGTTTCCTTTCACTGTATACCCAAATTGCAGGTGTTGCCAGTCAATTAAAGACTCCATGAAAGAAGGTGCTCTAAAGCCGTGCCCGTATGCCAATCTATAAGTCCAGCGGTCATTACTCTTTAAGGACAATGCTAGCCTAGGGCTTGTTACAGTTGTATCACCATAAACATCAAATCTTAATCCTGAAACAATATTAATTTGTTGAGAAATATTCCACGCGACTTGATTAAAAACCCCCAAGACATTTTTTTGTTGAGTTCCTCCTGTAATCCTGTCACTTTTATATTCTGGGTTTGAAAATTCCACTCCCCCGTTGTATAAATAATCACTCAAAGAATAATTGAAGAGTATCTCATATTCAGTATTTTTTTCTTCTGTAATGTCCTCGGTCGATAGTGAGCCATCACTGTTGTTTACCTTGTATTTTCGGTTGTAATTAGCATTACGTATTGTTTGTTCTAAAGAGAAATTATCTTTGAGATTCCATTTATGGTTGAGAGTTAATTGATTGCGATTGATGTTCGTTTTGTTAGTGTATAACACCACTCCATTGGATAGTCTAGTATCGCCCTCATCAATCTGATTATACTTTTGATGAGAAATGTTAAGAGCATGGAATTTTGAATTCCAGCTTAGTTCATTATTAAAATTGATCTTATCTACCTGATCAGCGCTAATGTATTCAAACTGTTGACCTTTTAGAAAATGTTGATAGGTGATATCTGTTGAAAAGTTAAAATTACTCATAGGAAGAATAATGCTGCTTTTGATAATTGAATTAACAGGGTCATTGGAGATTTGACTTGGGGTGGCTCCAAAACTACTTGCTCTGTAGTTAAGGCGGATGCTCGGTGATGATTTTAATTCTTCTGTGATAATGTTTATGACTCCTCCCATTGCATCTGAACCATAAATTGCAGAGCCAGGGCCTTTAATAATTTCAATTTTTTTTAAACGATTTGTGGATATATGATTTAGGTCAACTCTGTTATTGAATTGTCCTGTAATTGGCTGGCCATTTTTTAAGATCAATATATACCTAGAGTCAAGCCCAAGCATATTGAAAATAGCACCGCCATCAACATTTGTCGAAGTAGATACTCCCGCTCTTTGTTGCAAAAGCTCGCTGATTGTATTTGCGCCAGATTCATCGATCTCTTTTTTACCGATTACTTCAGTTGCTATAGGGACATCCCGCAATAGATAGCCGTTTCTGGTACTTGTTATTACAATGTCATCTAGCTGGATTAATGTTTCATCCATTTTAATTGTAAGACCTGATTGGCTGCTCTCAAATTTTTGATGATGACTATCGAATGCAATATGACTAAAAGCAATACTCGCAGTTTCCTGATCTTTCAAAACAATAGAAAATCGCCCTTCACTGTCTGTTATTTCTCCGGTTTCTGAATCAGAATCATAAACATTAACCAGCGGGATAGGGGTACCATTTTTTTGGTTTAAGACAGTGCCCTC
>Ga0208410_1001864_pt1 | contig 10454 bp, 27 predicted proteins | sample ETN02SmetaG_3_FD_185787 | JGI IMG/M metagenome (GOLD analysis project Ga0208410, IMG submission 185787) | Marine microbial and viral communities from oxygen minimum zone, Eastern Pacific Ocean - ETNP2014F10-02SV257 (SPAdes) (version 2) | ecosystem: Environmental > Aquatic > Marine > Oceanic ... | reverse complement strand
ACAAAAACAGACTGAAAAATTATTAGAAGATGTGGAGAAATTAAAAGATAAAGTTAGAGCAAATGGAAGTACACACTAATGAATAGAATTACTAGACAGATACTTAAGTACATAACGGACATGGAAGCCAAAGCCAAACAAATGAGTTATCTTAAAACTCTTAAACAAGAAGTTGAAATTAATGGGACGGGTACACATAAATACAGAATTAAACATGGGCCCAATAAAGGTACAGTGGTAAGATAATGTTGCCCAACGATCCTTTCGCTACCCAGATGGTAGCGATGTACACTTTTATTGTATTGTATTTAGTAATGGATCTTGTATTTTAATGCCTAAGCCTGTAAAGAAATGGATTGTTAAGTTAAGAATGTGGTATGCAGATATCAGAGGCCATCATGGAAAGAGATGGGACTATGAACCTGGCGACTATTATATGGGAAGAAAACGAAGAAAATAATGGAACCTTTTATGTACATCTTAATTATTTTGTGGATAATGGGAGTATCGGAGTAAAATTTTTATGGAAATTGTGGTAGCACTTTTAATGTTTGTAGACCATGAAATCAAAGAGCATCGTATCCAAAAATCGATGTCTATTTGTTTGAAGCATAAGCGTGAGGCTTCACGTCAAGTTAATGATAACATAGAATACAAATGCATTAAAACTAAAGCTGAATTAGAAGACAATATTGATGGGACTAAGTCTATCAAGAAAATAATATTGGAGTAATGCAAAAGCCCAATAAGAAACGCAACCCTGTTGCTAAGCAGTTAAGACACTTTACTTCAAAAGTAATAAAGAATAAGAAGAAATATGACAGAAAAAAAATCAGCAATATTAGAGACTGAGTTAGTTACCGGTCATTGCCCAGCTTGTACAAAAAATACTATCTTGGTAGGCCTTCAGCATAGTTTTTACAGATGTACCAATTGTGGTGAAGATATAGAGCAGAAAGTCAACGGCGTCATTAGATACATGAAAGTAGATAAAGATACTCAAATGAAACTAAGAGAGCTGGACGACACCCGTGGCTAAGCGCGCACTTTTCGGAGTCAACACATACGTTAGACGAACTAAACCTAAGATAGGAAGACATAAGAAGCGTATGAATAAATCAGAAAAATTAAGTTACAAGCCCACACGAGGACAGGGCAGATAATGGAGAAGATCGTCATGATCACTCTGTTTACTTTAACGTTCACAGGGAAGGTCGAGATGACTTCTTTCGAAGTAGTGAGTAAAGATAGCTGCGCTTCTTGGTATAATCATAATATAAAAAGTTTACCCCCAAAGAAAAGACCCCTTAGTGGGCGCACGTATTACGAGTATAAAGGACTACAGGTAATAGATTATAGATGCCATTGACAAAGCTCCTACAATAACCTATATTAATAATAAAAGAAAGGTAATATGAGATATAAATACAAAGTAAGAGAACTAGGGCCCGACAAACCAATAGAAGATATGGAAGCCATGTCTTTTAAAAAGTTGCGTGCTAAACTAGATCACGCTAAAGTATACAGCGTTGAGTACACCAATAAGAAAGGTAACTTCATCGTTACAACAACAAAAGGAAAGGAACCAAAATGAAGCATAAAAGCTTAAGTCAAATGAACAACGAAAGAGGAAGAAAAACTAAGAAACTAACAATAACAGTTGATGAAAATAAAATATCACCTAAGCAGTGGTCTACGTTATTGATAGAACTAAATCTTATTATCCAACAATGGAAACCTTTTGCGCCTTTAAAACTAGAGTCGCATGGACTCGCTAAAGTTATAGCGTGGGGCCAAAGAAAAGGTAAAGATTTAGAGGGTTCAGAACGAGAATGGAGATAGGTGAAAGCCGTCGTCATTATACTTTTACTGGGTTCCACAGGTCTAGAAGAGATTAGACTAACAGGCGATAATTGTGGTATTATAGCTGAAAACTGGAGAGTAGCTAACACGACTCATGTTTGGGAAGTAGATGGAAACCCTAGACTACAAGGGAACTACACTAAAGATGATAAGTTATTAGTGGGCTACATATGTGATGAGAAAAAGCAAAGGTAGAAAATGGGACGGCAGATCTCGAATCTCTAACGATCTTTACAGAAAAAGATGGGACGAAATCTTTGGTAATAGAAACGTCGTCATCACGGATGCAAGTTTTACGAGTAGAGATTATTCAGAAACTAAACCCAACAAAAAAACTAAGTCGTCGTAAGAGGACTACAACTAAACTTTATAACAATTTTATTTTTTTCTATTTCTTCAGGACCAATCGTTTGTGTGGTTCCAAGGGCATTAATATATCCAGCCGTCACACAATCATAGTGTGAGGGGTACACCCCCATCTGCATCTCGTCCATGCAATTCATGTGCGCCACACTACAAATTTGCATGATTAACATAAATTTAACCATTGACACCCTATTGTATTATATATATAAAATCCTATATATGAAACTAATAAGAAAGGAGTATATCACACATGACTGATATAACTAAATACAAAAACGTATCTTTGTCACATGACACGTATACGTTAATTGATAAGATGAGAAAAAAGAGATTAGTACCCAACGCGGTATTAAGTCGAGCTCAAACCATAAACATTCTAGTGAATGAGAAAGCGCAGAAATTAAATGGAAAGCTTAAAGACAAATAAAAAAGTTTCCTGCCCCAGATGTATGGGGAATGGATACATAAGAATACCCAACCAATCGGTTGGTGTACCAAAAGAGATAATCGCACAATGTACAATGTGCAAATCGGAAGGAGAGATAGATGTTAAGGACGATGCTTTATATTTTGATACTGATGGTTTGCACAAACTGCAGTAGAGGTGGGGGCGTAGACGCTTCAACGACGATTGCGAATCAAGTAATTAAGAAGGTAATTTTTGATGACAAAAAACGAAAAGACGATAAGGTTGGAGAAAGCAATTGATGGTGCAAGACGCATCATTAAACCTGAAGAACCTGAGAAAGAAACAAAACCTTTCACCAAATGGTTAATAGAACCTTTTGATGACAGGGGGGAGTTGGATCTCACAAAACAGATTGATGTTTTAAAAGTAGAAAATGAAATATTAAAATCTAGATTGAAGGTGGCTTCATTTGCCGTAACTAAACTCGAGCAAAAGCTTTTTGATGCTGAAAAATATAATGATATTTTAAAAGATCAGAATCAATTAGCAGAACTTGCTTTAGAAGTAGAGAAGAAGAAAAACCCAAAATGAACAAGGTTGAATACCTTGCTGGGTTGTTTGATGGGGAAGGTAGCGTTACCTACAAACAATATTGGGAGAAGAAGAAAGACAGGCCAAACCCTGCTTTTGTTTGGAGAATAAGACTAGAGATAGCCATGACTCACAAACCAACGATTGAATATGCTTATAATATATTTAAACTCGGTTGGTGGGGACCACGAAAGGTTAGAGAAAATTTAAAACCTCAATGGAGATGGGCTGTATCTTACCGAGGGGCCTATACGATTGCCAAGGCACTTCTACCTTATTCAGTAACAAAGTATGATAAGTTAAAACAAATAGTAGATCATTATGATAAGAAAGAATCAAAAGAAGACATTGAATATAGTGGTGGTAAAGCTTACCGTGTTATATTAAAGATGTTTCATGATCAGATGGAGGAAGATAAAAGAAATGGTAACCATACCAGATTTGATAGACAGCATAAAAGATAAAGTAAGTCATAAATGGAAGATAACAATGGACGTCCCTTATTCTTGGATCGAGCATATTGGTTCACGTATGAACGTATTTGCTTGGCAGAAGAGGTGGGGTAATAAACAAAAAGGAACAGGATATGAAAAAAGAGAAAAAAAATAATATAAAAAATTATATGAAAAAATCTATGTTAGTAACGATGAAGAGTGTGTTAGCAGTTATGTTAATCGCCTCTTGTTTGGTGCTACTAAATAGTTGTTCTTATAATGTTAAGGTTGGTAAGAAATGCACACCCGGATCAACGGAGTGGAGTTACCTTTGGTTAGTGAAAGGGGAGACTGATGTCTCTAAGGCCAACTGTGAATGAAGTGGAACAAACGATTTAAGTACCCGAAATCCATAAGATCCGTGATCAACGGTGGAAGGCACTATAGTATTGATGACACCAAGTTACCAAGTGTTACGACTATACTATCCGCAACCCAGTCGGAAGAGAAGCGACAGAGCCTAGCGAATTGGAGAGCGAGAGAAGGAGAAGCTAGAGCTAATAAGATTATGAATGAAGCAGCTCTACGTGGGACGAGTATGCACACGTATCTGGAGGCTTATATTAAGGGAACAGGGCACATGGACCTGACCAAATTGGGTCTACAAGCTAACACCATGGCGCAACGGGTTATAGAAGCAGGGCTCGGGGACCTGGGAGAGGTTTGGGGCACAGAAGTAACATTGTATTATCCTGACCTATATGCGGGGGCCACGGACGTGGTAGGCATTTATGATGGGGCCGAAAGCATAATAGATTTCAAACAGACGAACAAGCCAAAAAGAAGAGAATGGATAGATGATTATTTTACCCAATTAGGGGCATACGCCATGGCTCACAACCATGTCTATGACACCAAGATTCAACAGGGTGTGATCTTAATGTGTTCCAAAGATAACTTGTTTCAGAAGTTTGAGGTATCTGGTAAGGAGTTTCAGGGGTACCAACACGCATTCCTTAAGAAAGTGGACCAATATTACAAAAATGTATCCAAAGAAAAAGAGGGTCAGGATACAAAAAATGATCAAATAGTATAGGAAATTAGCCATTAATTGCAATTGTATCCCTACAATAGGGTTTTTTCAATAAAAAAATGTTTTTGTTTTTTTTTTTTTTTAAAAGTGGTTACAAAGGATACAAAAGCTAGAAGTGTTGTATACCAATGGAAATAACGCCAAATTTGTATCTTTTGTCAGGATACAAAAAGATACAAAAATTATTATTGTTGTATACCAACGCTTTTAAGGCCAAAATTGTATCAGGCGCTATTTTCCTAGCTTATTTAAGCAAAAAGGTCAAAAAGGTTAAATAAGTCAATAACCACAACAAAATAAGGGGCGCGCGCGTATATTTTGCATTTTGCTTTTTGAAATTTCATTGAAAAAAGTCTATACATGGTCTTATGCCTAAAAGGAAGAAGCGTTACAAACATGCCAAGATCGGTAAGAAGAAGTATTACTTCTATACGATCAGATGGTTGGACATCACCGGCGATGCGGGTCATAAAAATAAAGATGAGATGGACAAACTTCCTATCTGTAAAATGATAACTCAGGCTTATATCTATAAGAAAACTAAAAAGTTCTTAACTACATTTAGTTCTTATGATGAAGACGATGAAGTCTTTAGTGATACTAATATATTTCCTATTGGGTGTATTGTGAGTACTGAAAAGATTATACTTTAGTCTTATCTTCTATTAACTGATTAACTCTTCTCATTTTCTCAGCTTGCTTACGCAATTCTTCTTTACGCTTTAATTTATCTTCAGCAGTTAAATCTCTAGTTATAATCTCTTTCCTATCTATAAAGATTCCCATAGCTTTACCTATCATAGCTTCAAACGCAGCAGTCTTTTCTAGTTTGCCTTCTCTCTCCAGCTTATCAGATAATTGTATCTGACGTTTGATGAAGTTCTGTCTGTTAACTACGAATGCTTTATTAACTTCATTCATTCTTCTAGTTAGGTATGCCTGAATGTGTGGCAGTTTCATTAATTCAGATGCTTCTCTTGATGCTCTTGTTGGGCTGTATCCAGCATGTAAGGCAGCGTCAGTATTTGTACATCTACCTTCTTTCATTACTAAGTATTCACAGAATGCACGTTGCATTTGCGTTAGTTCCTGTAGTCCATACTTATCTTTTGGCATTGGGCTGTATTTACTAGCTTTTGGAAAGTCACTCATACTTGCAATATATCCTATATATTGTATATTACAAGACAGAATGGTGAGCGGAAAACAACTGAGAATGGCCTTAGATAAGTTCATGAAATCCCCTGTTTGTCAACATGCAAGGGTTCAAATTGAATTACCTAATGGTGAAATGTATGATTTAACAGCCATGATGTTGTTAGAGAATAAAATATTGGGTACGCGTGAGACTCATAGATTAGTTTTAAAAGCAGAGAAACCTACACTTGTTATGGGCGATGTCATTAAGAAATTATAGGGCAGACACCCAAACCTCAGACCCCCTTGAAAGAGTCTAATTTTTATAAAAACTTCAAAAAGAAATTAAAAACAATTTCGTTTATTCGTATTGAGAATCGTGCATTACTTGGCACTCCTGATTGTCTTTGTCAAAATGCTAACGGGACATTTTTTACTCTTGAACTCAAGGTGACAAAAGGTGCTTCTGAGAGGGTATCCCTATCCCCTCATCAGATTTCATTTCACATGAAACACAAAAAAAATACCTTTGTCCTTGTTGCTTGTTCCCCGGATAAGGGGAAGGTTCGCTTGTACCCCGGTCAACGGATCTTGGAGCTTGTGGACTTAGGCTTGAAGCTTGAACCCTTGGCTTGTGGCTTGGAAGCTTGCGCCTCTGTGCTTGAGAGCTTGTGAGCTTGGCTCACGAATCGTTCTGAATTTTCAGAGTTTAAACTTTCCGCCGAACCGGTTTCCCGGTTCGGGGTTCCACTAACAGGAATTTTTTTTCGCTCCTCGCGAAGCTTTCTATAATAACTAGGATGATGCCAGGTCATTTGGATCTAGGCAGCTCCCAATAGTACCAACTTTTACATTTAGGACAACGAACTTGACACGCTCCTTCCGCTTCTGTCACGTCATCGTGTTCTGCGTATTCTCTAGATTCGTGACTACAATCATTACATTTCATGAATGCTTCCGCGTCCATGATTCGCCAATCATCACTGTCTAGTAAGTGTCTTACCTGGTCGTAGGTATCTCCAAAGCTTAGTTGAATTGTTTTATTTGCAGCCATGTAGCTCCTCTAGGTAATCATCGAGGCCAATATTATCGATGAAGCCATGGATGCATTTGTCTCCGCCCCAATAGCCTTCAACGTTCATGTCCTGTAGATTCACCCAAATGTTTGGGCCCCCACCTGCTACCAGCAGCCTTGCTGCTTTGTAACTATGGTCCTGGTGCGTGATCCATTCTATATCGTAGACGTCCTCCATCCAATCGCTAGCTGTCTCCTGTCTTGGCTCTTCGTATTCAGGTCCAGAGACAGAGTGGGTGATGAACTCCTGGTTCGGGTTGGTGATGCCGTCCGCAATGTTCTTACAGTTCCTGCGAAGCTGCTCCTCGCATGTCTCGCTTTTCTTTTTTAATGCACTCATGTTCTTTCTCCTTTGTTAGTTTTCTCCATCCTATAATATCCCCGAATCCTTGTCAACTCTTTTTTATCCTTGGACCCTTGTACATTTTGGGGCGGGCCCACCCTGCTTGAAGCTTGAAGCTTGTGGCTTGTTGCCTTTGCATTAGTTAAGGACAATAAAGGCTAATGAAATCCCGGCCAAGGACCAATTCGAATTTGGCCCTATGGAAAGTCCTTGACCCCAGATCTCTGGCACTGTAGCTACCTTGCAAGTGGCACCAGAGATCAGAGCTCAAGTCTGGGCATTTATTCGGTGTGATCAATTCACCTATAGGAAATTTTTAATGCATTTCTATAGCACAGCAACCCAGCTTGACCCCAGATCCGCCTGTGGATTCCGCTTGAAGTATGCGTGGGAATTATTCAGGTTTCTCCCATATTCACTCTTCCTCAGATCAGGGCTCAAGTTTGGCCAAGTTTTGGATGATGCCCAGACCATACCTGTGCATTTAAGACTATTGTATGCCTCGTCCAAAAATTGACCCCAGATCACAGGGCGTTGTACAACTTATTACGAGTGTGCCAACCTGTGATCAGGGTTCAAGCTTTATTCTTGTACCCCACAATTTATACAAGCAACTTGTGGCTTTGCCCACTCATCATAAGAAGTGAACTCTGTACAAATTGGGCATATATAATTATTTGCTTTCATATTGTTAATATAACACTTGACTTATATGTTGTCAAGCAGTATATAGGATTAATTATAAACACTAACAGAAAGATATAATATGAGCAATATGCCAAAGTATAAAGTGGAACATTATGAGAGCAAAATAAATCGCCACTTTAATCCTCTAATTGAGGAACAAGAGCTTTTAGTCAAGCAGTTTAAAACTGAAGCGACTAAAAGAATAGTTGGTAAGCTGTCTAAAAAAATGGGTGCAGATAAAATATTAGACGCATTTAAAAAGGCAGAAGAACAACTAAAGAAAGCAAGACAAGATGCCAAGACTTTCTTTAACAAGAAAGCCAAGCAAGACGATAAAAAAACTCTTACCTACAATATGAAGTCTGAAGAAATAGACCTTAAAGATTGTGAAGAACAATTAAGAGATTGGGCTAAAGAATTGGTTGATAGAGAAATAAGACGAAGACCAGAAGGAAGCCAACTTGCACAACTAGAAGCTGTAAAACAAAAAGCTATGGATATAGTCTATGAAAATGGTGATGACGCATCTATTGCGAAGGCATTAGATAGTTGCACGAAGAAGATAGGTATTACTTGGGTTGTGGATACATCTAAAATAAAACAAATAAGTGCATAATTAGGCATTGACATTACTGGGTGTATCCTATATACTCCCAGTAATTATTAACACTAACAAGAAAGATATAAAATGATACCAAACAATGACACAATGAATCTTTACAAGATGTGCAAACAATTAGCTGATATGATTGGCAAGAGCGCCGAGAGTACACAAAAACTTGGTGGAGTAGTTGAGCAGAATACAAACCATATAAATGATTTAGCTGTAAAACTATTAGAGTTGGAAAAGAGGTTAAATGAAAGCAAATAATTTTTACATCACTTACTTTGCTAAAACACACAATGGCAAAGAATATGCTAATGGTGGAAAGATCATAACTAGAAAAGCGTGTGAGCCAAATCCTAAAGGCACAGCAGGTAGAGAGTTCGTTGATAAAAATGGAACTAGCAGATATGTGTATTGGGATTTAGAGGCAAGAAATAAAAAGACAAATGAACTGGGCGACTGGCGACACGCAACAGGTAAATGGAATATTAAAGCAATATGATTGATTACAATTTAATCTTATACATAGGACTAGCGCTAATGGCGCTAGGCTTTATGTTGTTCGTTGTTTCAGTAATAATGGAACGACATTACGAAGTTAAACTATTTGAACTCAATCAAAAAATGAAAGAGTTAAATAAGAAAGCAGAATAGGTATTAAAGTAAATGGAACTATGGGAAATGGTAATGGGCTTTGGATTAGGTTTAATTATTATCTGGTGGTATACTTGACAACAGTTTAATAATAGGATAGTATAGGACTATGATAAACACTAACAAGAAAGACACAATGGACAACAACGATTACACAAGACGAAATAGATTCACAGGTGAATCTATTGAACTAACAAAAGAAGAGGCAAAGAAACACGACGAGTTATTCTATCACGAGGCACTCGCCACTCTTGAAGACAAAGAACTAGGCACAGGTGCAAGCAAACACTGGCAAGAGATGAGAGATAGATTAGATTGGTTTATTAAGAACAATGCGAAAGCTTATATGGTGCTACTCGATTAATAGTTGTATGCAGTAATTGCATCAACTACAGGTTGTGGCGCGCTGCGCGCGCCGCGCCTCACGCTCAGCGCTTCGCGCTTCGCGTACCCCGAACCACCGATCAAAGTAGGACCCAAACTGGATTCGATGCTTGTTGCGCGCGGGCCCACCCACCCACCTTTTTTTAAAAAGGGGTCCCACTGCTTTTCCCTTTAAGCCTTGATTCAGAGGGTTATAGGTGTTAAAAACATTTTGAAATAGGTACCATGGACTTAAATAAGGTAAATATAGAAAAATTACCTGCAGATGTCAGAAGAACCTTTAAAAGACTTCGTTTACTCCATGCACAAAAAAAGATACAGAGCAAAGCTAAGAATGACTTTCTATCTTTTGTTAAGTGTGTATGGCCTGAATTCATTGAAGGGTCCCATCATAGGCACATTGCAGAAAAATTTAATAAATTAGCTACAGGCGAGTTAAAAAGATTAATTGTGAATATGCCACCTAGGCATACAAAATCTGAATTTGCGTCTTACCTCCTGCCTGCATGGATGGTAGGTCGAAGACCAAAATTAAAAATTATTCAAGCTACCCACACAGGAGAACTTGCAATTCGATTCGGAAGGAAAGCAAAACATTTAATTGACTCCCCTGAATATCAAAAAATTTTTGAAACAACTTTACAAGAAGACTCTAAAGCTGCAGGTCGTTGGGAAACGGCGCAAGGCGGTGAATATTTTGCCGCTGGTGTTGGCGGAGCAATCACGGGCCGTGGTGCGGACTTATTGATTATTGATGACCCACACTCGGAACAAGATGCATTATCAGAGAACTCATTAGAACAAGCTTACG
>Ga0208410_1001863_pt1 | contig 10462 bp, 7 predicted proteins | sample ETN02SmetaG_3_FD_185787 | JGI IMG/M metagenome (GOLD analysis project Ga0208410, IMG submission 185787) | Marine microbial and viral communities from oxygen minimum zone, Eastern Pacific Ocean - ETNP2014F10-02SV257 (SPAdes) (version 2) | ecosystem: Environmental > Aquatic > Marine > Oceanic ... | reverse complement strand
TAGAATTTTTTAAAATTGAGTTTTGATTTGTATAAAAGCTGATTATTTGAATTATAGTCAATAAAACTGTCAATTAAGTAAGAATTCTATATAATAATTACAAAAATTTGCTAATGGTAAGATGTTAATAAATTACTTTTGACGATAATTGGCCCCGTAGTTCAATGGATAGAACAAAAGTTTCCTAAACTTTAGATATAGGTTCGATTCCTATCGGGGCTACTTATAAAATGATTTCATGAATAAAAAGTGGACACTCTCATTATTACTAATTTTGTTATCAATAATATTATCTTTTATGTTTAATATGTGGTTATTAATTTTGTTTATACCTTTGGGAATCTATTTCTTAAATGAAAATTAAATGGAATGGTATAAAAAAAACAGAGTTTTAATAATTGGACTGGTTGTAATTTATCTTGTTGGGAGATTTCTAATGTCTACATTTTTTTAATGAAAAAATTAATTCTTTTCGCCCTGTCAACAAATTTTCTATTTTCTCAAATAAGCCCTGAGAATATTGATATAGTTAGAGATGACTATGGTGTTCCTCATATATTTGCAAAGACTGATGCTGAAGCAGCATATGGTCTAGCGTGGGCTCATGCTGAAGATGATTTTGAAACTATCCAACTAGCCTACCTAGCAGGTAATTCAATGCTGTCTAATCATTTAGGAACAGATGGTGCTCCTGCAGATTTTATATCAAAATTTATTGGCTCAAAAGAAATTGTTGAAAAGAAATTCAATGAGGTTAGCGATGAATATAAATTAGTTTTGGAAGGATATGCACAAGGACTTAATAGTTATGCTAAAAAGTTTCCTAATAAAGTTTTATATAAGAAACTGTTTCCTCTTACTCCAAAAATGATGCTACGATATGGTCAACTTCAGCTTTTTATTAGATCAAAAGGAGGTGAATGGGTTGGAAAAATATTAAGTGATAATACTCAAGATGATTATATTGATCAAAGTCTTATAGGTTCTAATTTTATTGCTATGAATAGCAACAAAACTAAATCAGGGGAATCATTTCTTGTAATCAATACTCATCAACCACTAGAGGGTCCTACTTCTTGGTATGAAGCTCATGTAATTAGTGAAGAAGGAACAAATATACTTGGAACTTTATACCCAGGAACTCCTCATATTCTAATTGGAGTTAATGAAAACCTAGCATGGTCCCATACATTTAATAATCTTGACATTTTTGATGTATATAAGTTAGAAATGACAAAAGGTTTAAATTATATAGTAGATGGAAAAGAATATAAATTACAAAAAGATAAAGCTAAAGTAAGGGTTAATATTTTAGGTCTTAAGGTTCCAATAAATAGAAAGTTTTACAAAAGTATATTTGGCCCAACACTTAAAAACAAAAAGGGATTCTACTCTATAAGGACTCCAATTCTCTACTCAATTAATGCACTTGAACAGTGGTGGAGAATGGGTAAGGCAAAGAATTTTAATGAGTTCTACTCAATATTAAAAATGAAGGGGCTTACAGGAGTTAATATTGCATATGCAGATAAATACGACACAATATTTTATATGTCAGATGGCTTAATCCCAAAAAGAGAACAAGGATATAACTGGAAAGATATAGTTCCAGGAAATACAAAAAAAACATTATGGTCAGAAACATATGATATAAAGGATCTACCACAAGTAATTCAACCAAAATCAGGATATATATATAATGCTAATCATTCTCCTTTTAAATCTACTTCTAATGATGAGAATCCTAATCCAATTGATTTTAATAGTGATATGGGGTTTGAACTATTTGACAACAACAGATCAACAAGGTTAAAAAAACTTATTGATGAAAAAGATAAAATTTCCTATGAAGAGCTTAGGGAAATAAAAAATGACAATTCTTTTCCTGAAAAGTTTAGTTACATATTTATGGATATAAATCCACTTTTTGAAATAAAACTAGACAGTGAACATGAACTCAAAAAAATTGTAGATATTCTTCAAAGTTGGGATAGAAAAACAGATATTGATTCAGTAGGTGCAGGTATATATGGAGTGCTCTATTATCATTTACTAAGTGATTACAGAGACTATATACTTAAGAATAAAGTATTATCACAAGAAGTTTTACTTAGTGCGTTAAAGGAAGTAAAAGCATCTATAATAGAAAATTTTGGTTATTTAGAAATTACTCTAGGTGATTTTCAAAAATTGGTAAGAGGAGATATAGAACTTCCTATATGGGGACTTCCTGATGTAGTCACAACAATGGTTTCTACAAAGTACAAAAATGGTAAAAGAAGGGTTTTTGCTGGAGAATCTTACATAGGCTATATTAGATTTGATAAAGATGGCCCAAAAATTGAAAGTGTTATTTCATATGGAAACTCAGAAGTTCCTGGATCAAAACATTATGATGACCAAATGGAATTATATCAGAACTTTAAATTAAAAAAGGTTTCTATGGATAAAGAAGAAATCTATAAAAACGCTTCAAGAATATATAATCCAAACTAAAGTTTATCTTATTGCTTTTTGATATAAATTCTCATAGAGGGGAATTATATTATTAATATCAAATCTCTTTGCATTTTCTAGAGCATTTTCCCTAAACTTATTCTGAAGTTCTGAGTTAGATAATATTTTGATTGAATCATTTGCCATTTTCTCAGTATCACCAACGTCTGATGTAAAACCAAAATTATCATCTATCTCCAATTCCTTTAAACCTCCTATATTTGTTGAAATAATTGGCACCTTTAAAGCCATTGCCTCTAGTGCTGAAAGACCAAAACTTTCTTTTTCTGAAGGTAAAATAAATAGATCTGAAGAGCATAGAATTTCATCAACCTGAGAAGTATTTCCAAGAAAAATAACATTATCTTTTAGATCATTTTTTCTAATATATTCCTTTGCTTTCTTTTTCTCTGGACCATCACCAACCATTATAAGTTTTGATTTTATTTTTTTATTAATTTTTTTAAAAATTTTTAAAACATCATTAACTCTTTTTAAAGGCCTAAAGTTACTTATGTGAACTATTATCTTCTCATCACCTTTAGAAATGATATTTTTTTCACAACTCTTATGTTTTTGATTATACAGTTTAATATCAATAAAATTTGGTATTACATTAATTTCCCTTTTAATATTAAAAAAATCAATTGTATCCTCTTTTAAGCTTTTGGAGACACATGTAACTATATCTGAGTTATTGATACTAAAAGTAACAGCGGGTTTATAAAAGGGGTGGTTTCCAACAAGCGTTATATCTGTTCCATGTAAAGTTGTAATTATTGGAATATTGTAACCATTATCCTTTAACATTTGTTTTGCCATATATCCAGCATAAGCATGGGGTATAGCGTAATGAACATGGAGTAAATCTAGCTTGTGTTTAGAGATTACGTCATATAGCTTACTTGATAAAGCAAGTTCATATGGTTCATATTTAAATAAAGGATATTCAGGAACTGTAACTTCGTGAAAATGAAGATTTGATGTTAATGCTTCTAATCTAACAGGTTGACTGTATGTAATAAAATGAACCTCATGACCTTTCTTTGATAATTCAATACCAAGTTCTGTTGCAACTACTCCACTTCCTCCAAATGTAGGATAACAAACAATACCTATTTTCATTAATTATAAATTAAAGAATTATAAACAATTTCTTGCATTCTGGTTCTGATATTATGAGTTTGCAACAAAGTGTTTTCTCTTGTTGGATAAGTTCTATTTGAAAGGAAAACAAATATTATTTCTTTATCTGGGTCAGCCCAAGCTATAGAACCAGTATATCCATAATGTCCAAAACTTTCTTTAGAAACTCCTCCAAAAGTAGAACCATGCTTACCTTCTAGTTGAGGTTTGTCAAATCCTGCCCCACTCCTATTCCCTTCCTTACAATAATAACAGTAGTTAAAAAGATCAAATGATTTTTTATCAAATAATCTGATACCATCATATACCCCTCCTTGAAGAAAAGTTTGAAGCATTAATGCTACCTCATATGAATTAGAAAATAATCCTGCATGACCGGAAACACCTCCCAACATAGCAGCTCCTTCATCATGAACATATCCTTGTAGATCATCATACCTAAAGAACTCATCTTTTTCAGACGGGACTACATTCTTAATTGATATTTTTTGATAAGGATTAAACATCGTTTTTTTCAGATTTAGTTTTTTAAATATTCTTTTATCAGCTAGTACATCTAGACCTTCTTCATATTTATCTTCCATCCAATATTTAATCAAATAGAAAGGAAGATCGGAATATTTAAATTCTAACGTATCTCTAAGTTCACTTTCTATTATTAAATTAAATATATCATCTTGATATTTATTTTTAAGAAATAGATTATTTGAAACAGTAGTTGAGAATCTTTTTCTTTCTTTATTCTTATAATATCTATTTTTAGGTTTTTCCTTTTTATTTAAAGTTTCCTTATAAAAAGGAATCCAAGGTCTTAATCTTGCGTAATGAGATAACATATCTTTTAAAGATATGTCTGACTTATCGGATAATTTTTTTTTAGGAAAAAGAGTCTTAAGTTTTGTTTCAAGAGAAAGATTATTTTTTTCATACTCTTGAATAATCAAAGGCATACTTGCTAGTATTTTAGTGATTGAAGATAAATCATATATGTCTGAATTTTTCACCTCTCTAACTCTATTATAAGTATGATGTCCAAAACTTTTATGATAAATTATTTTTCCTTGCTTAGCGACTAGCATCTGAAAACCAGGAGTCATTAATGAGTCAAGAGTAATCTTTCCTAATGAATCTAATTGAGATAATTGCTTTGGATTAAAACCTAAATACGCAGGTCTTGAATAACTTAATAATTGCTTTTTATCTTTAGATAAACCATGATTTAGTGGGAAAAATTTTGTTGAAACAGGTAGCTTTCCTGAAAAGGACCTATGTCCTGCTATAAGATCTGCACTAACTTCTTGAGATATGATGGTATTTTGATAACTTATAATTATTGATTCTATATTATCTATTGAGTTAAATGAATTTAGACTATAAGGATTTAAAAAGAGATTTAATATTACGCTATTCTTTAAACTTATCTTATTAATTATATCAACTAAATTTTCAGGAATTCTATATGAATTATAAGGACTACTATTAGATCCCTGGTATGTTATTATCAATCCATCATAATCTACTTTTTCATATAACGAATCATAATTTTCTTTATCATACCTATCAATTTTATGAGTTTTATTTAGTTGATTATAAAAATACGTTCCATCTTCTCCAAAGCTTATATGAAGATATTCTTTATCAGGATCTAACTGAACTATATCATCTTTATTTTTTAATAGTGTAGTTGCTGATTCCATTGCTTTTGAGTAAAGCAATGTATCTTTTGTAGTATTCAATTTTTTTAAAATAGATTCAGATGGTATTGGAACATATTTATTTAGGTTAGCAGAAGCTTTAGCTAGCAATATCTTCTTAACTGAACTAGATAATCTGTTTTCGGAAATTTGACCTTTTTTATATGCATTAGATATTGAGCTTATTCCTTTTGAAACATCTGTTGACATTAGAAGTATATCATTACCAACTAGAAAAGCTCTTAAATCAACATTAATTCTTTTATCTTGAAGCACACCTTGCATATCTAGTGCATCAGTAACTATTAGACCATCAAAACCTAATTTATCCTTTAATAGGTTTTTTACAATCTTCTCAGAAATTGAAGAAGGGTATTTTTTATCAAGAGATGGATACAATATATGAGCAGCCATTATAGAACTAGCAATATTATCATCAATTAATTTTTTAAATGGATACAATTCAACCTCATTTAACCTTTTAAGATTAGATTTAATCTCTGGCAGAGTCTTATGAGAATCATTACTTGTATCACCATGACCAGGAAAATGCTTAAGAGAAGTTATAATCCCTACTTCATTATGACCTTTAATATATGCTTTAGCTTTTTGATAAACATTTTCTGGATCCTCTCCAAATGATCTATTTCCAATTATAGGATTTATAGGGTTACTATTAACATCAACAACTGGAGAAAAGTTATAATGTATTCCTAATAATTTATTTTGTTCAGCTATTCTTTTAGAAATATCCTGAACTATCTTATTATCTTGAATCGCTCCAAGAGTCATGTTCCATGGATATGCAAACACATCATCTAATCTCATTGCAGGACCCCACTCAGCATCCATGGCTATTAATAAGGGTGTTTTAGATATAGACTGGTATTTATTAACCCATTCAATATGAGAATAGGGGTTCCCAATAGAAAAAATTAAACCTCCAATCTTTTGTTCAACTACAAGTTTCTTGATTTTATTAAAATCTGACTGTTCAGGAGAAACCCAATTAACAAACAATTGTCCAATTTTCTCATCTAATGAAAGAGAGTTATATACGCTATCAACCCATTTCTTAGTATTTAATTCCAAAGAATTTTCTTGAGAAACAAGAAGACTTGTAAAAGCAAAATAAAAAATAAAAAAACGCATACTATTTAATAAACTGTGAAAGCCAACTATTTTCAAGGTTGCTTTCCCAATTGTTAATATAATCAATTTTAGTTTTTACTAAGTTATTAAATATTATAGTCCCTCCATTGATTAAATTATTATTAAGAAGACTCTTTAATTGCTCTAATTTTATGCATTTAATATCTTTTTCATCTCTATAGCTAATACTCATTCTATCTAATAAATCAATATTTATTTTATTGCTTAAGTCTTGAATAAATCTTATTGACAAATCTATTGAGCAACCTCCGGGTGAATTAAAAGATTCATTTACTGCTAATATTAAAAACCTATTATATTTAATTTCATATGAAACTTCAAGTTCTTTGTTATGTGCTTGCCAATCAGCTAAAAAAGATTCTGTGAGACCTTGAATTAATCTTATTTCCTCAACAGAAAAATCTCGATTAGATTGATAAATCCATAATCTTGAATCATTCGGAAGCTTACTAAATTCTGTAATCATAATTTATAAATTTTCAGCTTTTTCAATCATTTGAGCTACATCTAGTACAGAAACATCTTTTTCCATTGATTTCATTCCATCTGACATCATGGTATTACAAAAAGGACATCCAACAGCAATTATCTCTGATTTTGTCTTTAAAGCTTCTTCTGATCTTTTGATATTAATATCCTTATTTCCCTTTTCTGGTTCCTTAAACATTTGAGCCCCTCCTGCTCCACAACATAAAGATTTTGATTTACAACTTTTCATTTCTACTAATTCAGAATCTAGTTTTTTAATTATCTCTCTAGGAGCATTATATACATTATTTGCTCTACCTAAATAACATGGATCATGGAAAGTAATTTTCTTCCCTTTGAAGGAACCACCGGAGATTACCAATTGACCATTTTTAATTAATTCATTTATCAATTGTGTATGATGAATGACTTCATAATTTCCTCCAAGCTCTGGATATTCATTCTTCAAAGTGTTAAAACAGTGAGGGCAAGTAGTAACTATTTTCTTAATATTATATGAATTTAATATTTCAATATTACTAATTGCTTTCATTTGAAAGAGAAATTCATTTCCAGCTCTTTTAGCTGGATCTCCGGTACAAGATTCTTCTTTTCCTAAAATCGCATAAGAAACATTTGCTTTATTTAATATCTTAATAAATGCTTTTGTTACCTTTTTAGATCTTTCATCAAAACTACCTGCACATCCAATCCAAAACAAGTATTCTGGATCAAGTCCTTGGCTTTTAAGTTCTGATATAAGAGGTGTCTTCATTATTTATCTTCATTGAAGTCATCATCAAAAACTTCAATTTTAACAGTTTTCTCAATTAAATTGGTAAATTTTCCATTATACCTTGTTGCTTTTACTAAATGATTATCAATCCAATGGTAATTACCTCCTCTAGGTTTCCCCATCAATAAACTATGGTATTTAAAACCATTAGATAAAAGCCATTTTTCAGTTACTTCTCTGTGAGATTCTAATCTAGCGGTAAAAAAGCAAATTATATGCCCTTCATCATACCAACCATTGATTGTATCTAAAGCATCCGGATATAATTCTGCAGTTTCCATTCTTTCAGGCTCTTCATTAGGAACATCATCACATATAGTTCCATCAATATCAATTAAATAATTTTTGACACCATCAGGTAAAACTGGACTAACTGTTTCTCCATCTTCTACTTTTTTATGTAAATATTTTTCAACTTCTTTCTTTTTCATAATAAAATTTTAGGGTTCTTGTATCCATAGTTCTCTATCTTGTTGATTAAAAGGCCATGGTGCGCCATTGTTTTCTATATTATTCATCATATTGTTCAAATCTGAATGAGCAGATGACTCCTCCATAATAAGATATTGTCTCATTCGCATTATTATAGAGAGAGGGTCAATATTAATTGGACAGGCATCAACACATGCATTACATGAAGTGCAAGCCCATAATTCTTCTCTAGATATAAAGTTATCTAAAAGTTGATTACCATCATCTTTAAAGACACCATTATTTTTAGAAATATTCCTAGATACTTCCTCTAACCTGTCTCTAGTATCCATCATTATTTTTCTAGGAGATAATTTTTTACCTGTTAAATTAGCAGGACATTCTGAAGTGCATCTTCCACATTCGGTACATGAATAAGCATTCATAAGCTGAACCCAATTAAGATCAAGGACATCAGAAGCGCCAAGTTTTTCAACTTGTGAGGTATTTTCATCTTGTGCCTTTTCCGGATAAAACATTAATAAAACTTCTTTTTTTACAGTTTCAAGAACTCCAAATTTTCCTTTTGCTTCAAGGTTAGCGTAGTATGTATTTGGAAAAGCGAGAAGTATATGTAAATGTTTTGAATAATATAAATAGTTTAAAAAAAATAAAATTCCTATTATATGAAGCCACCAAAAAGATCTCTCCATATAATACAATGTTTCAGTAGAAAAAGAATCAAATAATGGCACTAAAAAAGATGAAATAGGAAAGAATCCTGCCTGATTATAATACTCTCGATTTTGAAGAATTAAATCTGTAGCATTCATTGAAAGAAAAAGTAGCATTAAAACTATTTCAAAATATAAAATATTATCTGCATCAAGTTTTGGCCAACCTTTCATCTCAGCACTTAAGAATCTTTTTATCTTAACAATATTCCTTCTTATCCAAAAAACTATAACAGCAATCAAAACTAACAATGCAAAAAACTCAAAAAAGCCAATTAGAAAATTATATAGACTAGTAGAGATATATTTAGAAAAGAAACGATGAGAACCCAGTATTCCATCTATGACAATTTCAAGCAATTCTATATTAATTATAATAAAACCAACATAAACAACTACATGAAGAATTCCTGATATTGGTTTTGTAACCATTTTTGATTGACCTAAAGCAATTCTAATCATGTTTTTTATTCTGTCTGATTTCCTGTCTGATCTATCAATATCCTTACCCATTAATATAATTCTCCTAAGCTTTAATATATTTCTTGTGAAAAAGAATATTGCAAATGAAAAAATGATAAGGAAGATTAAATTAGGTATATAACTAATCATTATTGCTTGATTTATCTTTTCTTCCAAAAATTGAAAAATGAACATATTTTTTTGGATTATTCTTCAAATCAATTAGTAATTTATTTAGATCATATACTGATGAATTAAGATTTTTATAGAATTCGTCCTCTCTAATTAGAAGCCCTAGAGAGCTATTGTCTGAGTTTAATTCCCGTACACTTTTATTTATACCCTCTATTGATTTCTCAAGGTTTAAAATAGTATTATTTAAATTTGTATTAGCTATTGAATCTGTTATCTTCTCCATATTAGAGGAAATACTCTCTATATTTCCAATAGTATTATTGATTTTTAAGTCATTATTTTTAATTGTCTTTTCAAGAATCTCAGCAGTAGAATTAATAGATGAAATCGCTGATGTCATATCATTAAGAGCAACTTTTAAATTGTTTTGCGAATCCTTATTCATAATATTTGTAACTCCTGCAAAAAGTGTATCAATACTAATTAGAATACTTTGAAGGTTTCTTTGTAATGGTTGAATTTGTTCATTTATTAATTCAGTTAAACCAGGTTTAATTACTGATCTTAATGTATCTCCTGATTTAACAATATTTCCACTCTCAAAAACAGGATCAATAGATATGGCTATTCCTCCTATTAAACCACTTTCGTATAAAGTAGCAATGCTATTTGGAGAAAACCTTAGTTTATCTTTCACCTTAAGTGTAACAAGTATATTTGTTGAATTCGGTAGAAAATCAAGAGAAACAACATTACCAATTGCTAAACCTTTAACTGAAACAGAAGCACCAACCATTAAACCATCAACTTCATTATAGATTGCATATATAGTCTTTTTTTTATCTAAAATTGAAGTTCCTTTTAAAAAGTTAAATCCAAAAATAAATAGTAAAATACTACCAATTACAAATACTGCAGTTCTAATTTCTTTTGAAAGTTTCAAAGTA
>Ga0208410_1001861_pt1 | contig 10469 bp, 7 predicted proteins | sample ETN02SmetaG_3_FD_185787 | JGI IMG/M metagenome (GOLD analysis project Ga0208410, IMG submission 185787) | Marine microbial and viral communities from oxygen minimum zone, Eastern Pacific Ocean - ETNP2014F10-02SV257 (SPAdes) (version 2) | ecosystem: Environmental > Aquatic > Marine > Oceanic ... | reverse complement strand
ATCTATCCTTTCTATATCAAAATTCAAATAATTAGAATTAATAATTTGATCTTTTTTAAATTTCTCTAAAAAGTATCCTTTTGAAAAAGAATAATTGATATTCTTTCCTACTAATCCATATATATTTTTATTTTTCAATTCTTTTTGTTGCTAACCTCTCTAAAAGAATAACAAAGATTATACCAATAATAATATAAAATATTGTAATAAGAGAACTTTCATCGTAAACTTCAGGGACATAAATTGTGATTTTATCAACTTCCTCTATTTGCTCAGATTTTACTTTCCATGGCCAGACACCCCTTAATGAGCCAGCTATAAAACCTACAATTATTGAAATTGTAATTGACCTATATTTCTTAAGTAAAGAGCCTAGAATATTTGATAAAAAAATTAATCCAAAAACAGAACCTGTTGTAAATAATAAAAGCACTTTTAGTAAATAAATTCTTTCATCATTATATATAAAAGCAGTATCAAATCTAAATAAATCTATAACAGAAAAGTATAATGAGTTTACTGAATCAACCATTATTAAAACATAGTTTCCCATTAGCAATAATAAATATGACCCAGAAAGACCTGGAAGAATCATACCAGATATCGCTATTACTCCTGAAATAAAAATAATAAGATTAGAACTTCCTACATTAAACTTATTAGCATAGCTGATAATCATTCCACATATAAAACCAATAAGTATTCCAATCAAGGTAGTGTATGTAAATTTTTCTATCTGACGATATATAACATAAAATGAACCAATGATCATCCCAAAAAATAGACCGTAAACATATAATTCATATTTTATAATTAATAAATCAAGTAGGAGGGATACACTAAAAAAACTTGCAATTATTCCTCCAAAAACAGTAAATAAAAATTTACCATTTATTTCATTATAAAAGCTGTAAAATCCTTTTGTGAATAATGTTTTAATTGAATTAAAATTTATCTTGCTAATTGAATCAATTAGTTCTTCATAAATACCAGTAATAAAAGCAACAGTCCCTCCTGAGACACCAGGAATCTTGTTAACAGCGCCCATAGCTATTCCTTTTAGGAAAAGAAAAACATAGTATTTATACATATGATTAAGATACTAAAAATTATGAAAGAAAAATATCTTCATTTACTAGTTCAGGGAAGTTTTTAACCAGTTTATTTGGAATTTCTTTAATTTTTTTTGCACTTTGGAAAAAGTAAATAGCTTCATTTTTTTTACCAAGTTTTATTAAACACCCAGAGATTAAATAATCTATATAAGTTTTTTTAGGAAATATTTTCTTTGCTTTAAGAGCAACTTTTAATGTCTTATCCCAATTTTTGGTATTAACTGAGCAATTAAGAAGGTTTTTCCAATTACTCCATTTCAGATCACCTAATTCAATTAGACTTTCAATATTCTTTATTGCTTTAGTGAATAATCCCATTTTATAGTTTATTTCAAAACTTTTTTTAATAATTCGATTACTTTCTTGATTTGAACTTCTTGCTTTACCTATAAGATAGGAAGCTTGTCTTAAGTTGTCATTATTAAGATAGATATCAACTAATTCAATCCATGCAGATTCATTGGTAGGATCAATTCTAATTGATTTTTTTAAATATTTTATTCCAATTTTGTAATTATCTAGTTTTATATAGCATATAGCAATTCTATAGATGACAAAAGAATTTGGTTCATTTAACTGTATACTTATTTTATAGTTTTCTATTGCTTGATTATATTTTTTTTCTTTTTCAAGTACTTTTCCTTTTTCTATATAACCACTTGTAAATTCATCATCTGAAATTATTGCAAAGTCAAATGCAGATATAGCTTGGGAATTCATATTTAACTTTGCATATATTTTTCCTAGTTGATGCCAAGCAATTTTTGAGTAAGGTCTTTTCTCAAGTATATTATTCAATATTATAATTGAATCTTTATCTCTATTAACATTTTCATAGCAAAAAATAAGATTATACAGGGATTGATAATCATCATAATCATTATTAATACATTTTTCAAAAAAAGGAATTGCTGATTTATGTTCTTCTAATAGAAGAAACTCCATGCCAATCATATTCCAAATTTCATACTTATCATCACTAAATTCTAGAGCTTTTTTTAATATTTCAATAGCTTTTTTACCAAGATTATTTTTTGAATATATTGTAGCCTTCTGAAGGTAAACCTCTTTGTTTATAGGGTCAATCTCTTCAACAAAATCTAGAATTTTATATGCATCATCATAATTGGAATTGAAAATTAGAAGTTCAGAATTTAGAAGCATAAGGTCAATGTTACTAGGATGTTGTTGAAGTCCCATTGAAATTGCTTTTTCTGCTAAAGAGAAATTTGCACTATCAATATAATGGTGAGTAATATTAATAAATTCTGTTGAGTCAAAATAATAATTTGTATTAGTCTTAAGCATATCCTCAAACTTCAATACACTTTTCCTAGATTCGCCTAGCATTAATTTGTTTTTGATAAAATTACTAATCTCAAAAACTCAAAAGTCTATGTCACTGTGTTTATTGTCAACAAAGTAATTAACAGTTTAATCTAGTCTATTTCAACTATATCCAATAATTTATCAGAACTACTAAACAAATCTTCGACACTTTTAGGTCTTTCTTTATCTCTCCATAAAAACCCAGGTAAAGTTTTTTCATTTGGAATTATATTATTCTCGGAAAATATATTTCCATCTGGTGTATTATAAAAAGATACCTCTGAAATCTCATTGTCAGAAAACTTAATTATAATTGAACTTGCAAGAGTTTTGTTTAAACCTAGGAAGTCTTCTCCATCATCTGAATGCATATAGTATAATATAACACTGTTCTTTATTACATTAATATTTTCTAATTTACTGTCATAGAAAGAGCCCTCTAATTTTTCACCTTTGATTTGATTATAGCCATCTTTGCTAATAGAGTCTTTTTGAATCATAAAAACATTGCCAAGTATAAAAAGAGAATCAAGTTCTTGTGTTTGAGCATTTGATTTAAGGAAGATTTCATCTCCAGTAAGTTGATTCTCTCCAAACCAAACAATTGGATTTTTTTTGTTTTTTTCTTCGTCAGTTAAATTTCTTATAATGGATTGATTTAATGGTCTTTTAAGTAATTTGATTAAGCCATTAGTTTGGTTATAGTGAATTGAATCAGATTTTCCTCTAACATCTGATTTGAAAATTCTAACATCATAAAATCCTTTAAGAATTTTCTTTTCATCTGGTCCAGTAATTGTTAATGTGTCTGAATGGATATAAAGTGAATCTCCTTTTGAAACACTAACCGCAAGAGCATTTTTTGTTACAATTGCAGAGTCTATTGATTTAAAAATCTCACCATAATGTCCTGTAATTATTGAATTGTTTATTGTATCATTAATTATAATATTATTCGTTGCAGCTGCATAGGATTTTTCGTTTTCAAAGTAAATACTATCACCATTTATTATTTTGCCATCATAATTAATTACTGCATTTTTCTTGAAATATCCTTTTTGAATTCTTGTATCATAAAAACCTAAGTCACTTATAATTTCATAATCGGAGCCAATTATATTTGAAGGTCCATTAAAATATGCTAGATCAGATTCTGTAAAATAGTCCAGTTTATCAGAGATAACATTATATTCAGGATTGTCAATCTTTACATTAGATTTAAAACTATATTTTTTTTCATTTATAAAATATATTCCAACTCTACTTTTTAATATATTGTCATTATCTATAATTGTTCCATTAGTATTGTAATAGGCAGTATTTAATTTTCTGTCAAGGTAAAGAGTATCTGTATTAAGTGTCATGTCAGGCCTAACTAATTTAACATTTCCGGTTACTATCGCCCTTCTATTTATACCATCATAATCAAATGCATTAGATGTCATTGTCAAAGTATCTCCCTGAGTAAATTTTACTTCTCCATTAGCTTTGAATGAATTTTTTGATGGATAATAATAGGAAATATCAGATTCAATTTTTGCTCCATCATGAAAAAGAATGACTCTTTTATTATCATCTTTTACCAATATAGTAGCACCAGGATATTCAATAGAATTTCTAATTGATGTCCCTGCTTGAATAATCTCAATAACCTTTGTCTCTTGAGAATAACTATAACTGGTAATAATTATAGATGTAATAAGGATTATTTTATATTTCATTTTTAAACTCTATGAATAGTCTCAGATCTATCTGGACCAACAGAAATCAATTTTATAGGAACTTTGATAAATTCCTCAATAAATGAAATGTAGTTATGTAGTTCTAAAGGGAGGCTTTCTTCTCTATTAATCTTAGAAATATCTTCAGACCAACCTTTAAAGGTTTTGTAAATTGGCTTGATATCTTCTGAATTAAGGTCATAAGGTAATGTATCTGTTTCAACACCGTTAATATTATACCCTATACAAACTTCAATAGAGTCAAAACCACTTAAAACATCTGCTTTCATCATATTTAATTCAGTAACTCCATTAATAATTATTGAATATTTTAATGCCACTAGGTCTAACCATCCACATCGTCTGTCTCTACCTGTAGTGGCCCCATATTCATTTCCAATTTTCCTAATATTTTCACCTATTTCATTAGATAGTTCAGTTGGGAATGGTCCAGATCCTACCCTAGTAGTGTATGCCTTAAATATACCTATAACTTTTTTAATTTTATTAGGGGCAATACCAAGGCCAGAACAGGCTCCAGCTACTGTAGTATTTGAAGAAGTGACAAATGGATAAGTCCCAAAATCTATATCTAATAGTGATCCTTGTGCACCTTCAGCAAGAATTTTTTTACCATCGTTTAATAAATTATTTAAATAATCTTCACTATTGATAAAATTGAAACTCTTTAATATTTCAATACTATTCATAAAATCATCTTCCAATTTATTTAAATCTAGGTCAATTTTTGTATTAAAATTTGATAGAATGGTTAAATGCTTATCTCTAAGAGTGTTGTATTTTTCTTTCCAGTTATTACTATTTAAGTCACCAATTCTTATACCATTTCTTCCAGTTTTATCCATATAGGTAGGCCCGATACCTTTCAATGTTGAACCAATCTTTTTCTTTCCTTTTGATGCCTCTGAAGTTGCATCTATCATTTTATGTGTAGGCAGAATAACATGAGCTCTATTTGATATTAAAAGTTTACTTTTTATATCAATATTAAATTTTTTTAATCCATTAAATTCATTTTCAAAAATTACAGGATCAATAACTACTCCATTTCCTATTATATTAAGAGTGCTATCATTAAAAATACCGGAAGGAATTGTGTGTAAAACATGTTTGTGTCCATCAAATTCAATAGTATGACCTGCATTAGGACCACCCTGAAACCTTGCAATTATATCATATGAATTTGATATTGCATCTACAATTTTACCTTTTCCTTCATCCCCCCATTGGAGGCCTAGAAGAACATCTAAAGACATATCTATTTATTTTTTTTTGTTGTAGCATATAGAACCAGTGAATGATCACTGATATCAACGTTAAATATTTCTTCAATATTTTTTTTAATTAATTGAATTCTTGGATCACAAAATTCTTTTACTTCACCAGTATCAGTTACAATAAGGTGATCATGCTGATTATTAAAGAAACATTTTTCAAATTGTGAGTGAGAATTTCCAAACTGATGCTTTCTAACAAGCCCACATTCTATTAATAGTTCAATTGTGTTATAAAGAGTTGCTCTACTTACCCGATATTTTTTTTTATTCATCTTTTCATATAAAGAATCAATATCAAAATGGCCATCAATAGAATAAATTTCATTTAAAATCTTATATCTCTCAGGTGTTTTTCTTTGACTGTTTGAGTTAAGAAATTCTGTAAAAACATTTGACACAATTTCATTTTCTTCTTTTTTGTCTACTATCATATTTATTACTTTTTAGTTTCTTGAAACTTTATCAATACCATCAATTTTTTTTAGACTTTTAAGTAACTTATTTAAAATCTCTTTATTTTTTACCTCTAAATTTATATTTCCTGTGAAAAAACCATCATTAGATTCAAATGATAGTTTATTCATATTTACATTCATAGAATCAGAAATAGTTGATGCAATTTGACTAATAATTCCTATATCATCAATACCTGTTAGATTAATCTTAGTATTAAATTCATGAGACTCTGAATCAATCCATTTAGCAGAAATTACACGATAAGCATAATTGGATCTTAATGAAATTGAATTAGGACAATCTTTTTTATGGACTTTAATCCCATCATTAACAGAGACAAAACCAAAAACGGGATCTCCTGGTATTGGGTTACAACAATTTGCCATAGAATATTTTAATGATTCTTGATCTTTTCCAAATATAAGTTTATCAAACTTAATAGAATGGTCAGTTTCATTAATTTTATCAACTTTTTTATTATTTGATCCAATGCGTCTTCTAATAAATCCAATAAAGGAACTATTGTAGTCAGATACAAATTGTTTTATTTTTTTATTATCAATTTTTCCAGTTCCAACATTATAATATAAATCATTACTTGCATTAATTTTAAAAAACTTCATCATATAACCAGAAATTTTGTCATCTAGTTTGATCTTAAATTGTTTTAATTTCCTTTTTAAGATCTCTTTCCCTTCAATAGAAATTTTCTTTTTTTCAATATTTAATGATGATTTGATTTTTGATTTTGCTTTTGATGTGACAACAAAATCTAGCCAATTAACAGTTGGCTTAACATTTTCTGATGTCATAATATCAACTTGGTCACCACTTTTAAGTAAATGACTTAAGGGAACTAGTTTTCCGTTTACTCTTGCTCCTCTTGTTTTAACCCCTATGTCTGTATGTACATGGAAAGCAAAATCAAGTGCTGTTGAACCGCTTTTTATTGATTTAAGATCACCTTGTGGTGTAAAGACATAAATTTCTTCTGAATAAAAATTTAGCTTAAAGTCTTCAACAAAGTCAATTGCATGTTGTGAATCATCAATTAAAACTTCTTGAAGTTTATTTAGCCAGATATCAACTTCTTTTTGTTTTGATTCTCCATGTTTGTAATTATAATGAGCAGCATATCCTTTTTCAGCAATTTCATCCATTCGTTCAGACCTAATTTGAATTTCGACCCATTTGTTTTCTGGTCCTACTACTGTTAGATGGAGAGCTTCATATCCATTAACTTTAGGATATGTAATCCAGTCCTTAAATCTAGCAGGATTTGGAGTAAAATGATCTGAAATTATTGAGTATATCTTCCAAGCAACAAACTTTTCATCCTTCTGTAATGATTTATATATTATCCTAATAGCAAACCTATCATATACTTCATTAAATGCAATATTCTTTTTTTGCATTTTATTATTTATAGAATATATAGACTTATTTCTTCCCTTTATTAAAAACTCTATTTTTTGATTATCTAAGCTCTTTACTATTAATTTTTTGAATGACTCTATATATTTTTCTTGGCTTTTTCTATCTTTCTCAAATTTATCCTTTATGTTTTTATATGCTATAGGCTTAATAGCTTTTAAACTTAGGTCTTCAATCTCATTTTTTAAATTAAAAAGTCCAACTCTATGGGCTAATGGCGCATATATATAAAGTGATTCAGAAGCAATTTTTTCCTTTTTGATATCATCTAAATATTCAACAGTTCTCATATTATGAAGCCTATCTGCAATTTTGATAAGAATAACTCTTATATCATTATGAAGAGTTAAAAGCATTCGTCTATAGTTTTCAGCTTGAACAGAATAGTCCTTATTCTTTCTAAGAATAGATATTTTAGTCAGCCCATCTACTATTTTACCAATCTTCTTACCGACAGCTTTATTAATATCGTTAATTGTTAGCTTTGTATCTTCAACAACATCATGGAGAAGAGCAGCAGCTATAGATTCGCAATCCAGTCCAATATCATGACCTACAATCTTAGCAACTCCAATAGGATGGTATATATATGGCTCTCCAGACTTTCTAAGTTGACCATCATGAGCATTATATGCAATTATAAGAGAATCTTTAATGATCTTCTTCTCTTTATCTTTAAGTTTCTGGTAACTCCCATCAATTAATTCTTTATAAAGATCATTTATTTCTTTTGGTAATATTTTATCTTCAACTAGCATATCTATCTAAAATTACAAATAATAATTTCAGATAAAAAATTAGATATGCCTTGATAAATTAATTTGAAAATTTATTAGAATATCTTTTCCAAAGTTTAGTTTGATGAGTCTCAAGACTAATAGACCTTCCTGATATATAGGCTTTTAATACTTTATTTGTCATAATATCTAGTGCATCACCATCTGAAATAAAAAGAGTAGCATCTTTTCCAACTTCAATAGATCCCAATCTATGATCTAGGTGTAATATTTTTGCTGCATTAAGTGTTATAAGTGATAAAGCATCTTCTTTGTCTAGACCATATGAAGAGAAGCTTCCAGCATAAAAGGGTAGATTTCTTGTAGCAACTCTTTCTTGACCTGTTCCATTAGGGTTTATCGCGACTAAAATCCCATTACTAACAAGTTTATTAGCAATTTTATAAGTATCTCTTGGATCAGTATCTGTTTCTGTTGGGAGTCTATAAGGTTGAGTTAAAATCACAGGAATATTTTCTTCTTTTAGGAAATTGATTAGGCTTTCTGAACCAGTTCCTCCAACTAATACTATTCTACTAATATTATTTTTTTTCAAAAAAGTGATCCCATCAATTATCTCTTTCTCATCATCTGCATGAAGATACATTGTTTTATCTCCATCAAAAATTCCTTTCATTGCTCTGCTTTTAAGGTTCATTGATGAATTTATATTCATAGTCGCTCGTGACTTATCAAAGAAGTCTTCAATTTTTCTTATTTGATTAACATAGTTAGGGTTTGTTTTTAAGCCTCTGTCTTCTCCAAGCCACCATCTTCCAAAACTATAAGGACTTGGCCAGTTTAGATGTATTCCTTCATCGTAAGAAATAGCTGCATCTTCCCAGTTCCATGCGTCAAGTTGTACAACTGATGAGCTCCCTGGGATAATACCTCCATTTGGAGTTACTTGTGCTAATAGAACACCATTTGGCCTCATACTTTCTACTCCTTTAGATTCAGCATTATATGCAATTATTGATCTAACATTTGGAAGAAAATCTCCTGATTCATCATCATCTACAGATGCTTTTACTGAATTTACTTCAACTAATCCAAGATTTGAATTTAAAGCTATAAACCCGGGGTATAAATCTTTCCCAGATGCATCTATTATAGTGTCATATTTTATATCGACTAAAAAAGCTTCAGAATTATTAGCTTGTATTAAGTCAATTTTTCCATTAGTAAAACCTAATAAGCTATTTTTAATAACCTTACCATTCCCAATATGCGCTGTAGCACCAACAATAAGAACTGATTTAGACTGATCTTTTCCAGGAGTTTGTTGAGCTATCAAACTATTTGATATAATTAATGTTCCAATAATTAATAATTTTTTCATTGTCATAATATTAATCAATCGTTTCACAATTAAATTCTTTTTGAATTTCTATAGTAGGCCTTTTAAGTGGACGAGCACTAGAAAAATTTCCTCCACTTTTATTTTCATTCAACATTTTCTTTATAAGATCTTCCTTCTCTTTTTTAATTTCTTTGTTTTTATTTTGATGTTTATTACTATCAAAGTAGAATGCACCATCAATCATTGTTTTTTCAGCTTTAGTATAGATTGACATAGGATGACCACTCCAAACAACTATATCTGCATTTTTTCCAACTTTTAAACTTCCTACTCTATCATCTAGATGTAAAAGTTTTGCTGGATTTAATGTAACAAATTTCCAAGCCTCTTCTTCTGAAACACCACCGTATTTAACTGCTTTTGCAGCTTCTAAGTTAAGTCTTCTAGATAATTCTGCACTATCTGAATTAAATGCTACAGTTACTCCTACATTATGCATTATTGCACCATTATATGGTATAGCATCATTAACCTCATATTTATATCCCCACCAGTCTGAAAATGTTGAAGCTCCAACACCATGTTCAAACATTTTATCAGAAACTTTGTAGCCTTCCAGAATATGCGTAAATGTATTTATTCTAAAATCAAACTTTTCTGCAACTTTCATTAACATGTTAATTTCACTTTGAACATATGAGTGACTTGTTACAAATCTTTTACCCTCAAGTATTTCCCATAAAGTTTCCATTTCCTCATCATATCTAGGTTTTACAGTTCTTTCTTTTTGTCTTTTACTAAGTGAGTTGTAATCATTCCATTTATTTCCGTACTCTTTAGCTCTATCAAAATGATCTATAAATACTTGCTCAACTCCCATTCTTGTTTGAGGGAACCTACTACCTCCCCAATTTGATTGTTTAACATTTTCTCCTAAGGCAAATTTTATAAATGGATCAGCATTTGGAAAAAACATTTCATTAATTTGAGCGCCCCATTTTAATTTAATTATAGCTGATTGACCACCTATTGGATTA
>Ga0208410_1001860_pt1 | contig 10481 bp, 16 predicted proteins | sample ETN02SmetaG_3_FD_185787 | JGI IMG/M metagenome (GOLD analysis project Ga0208410, IMG submission 185787) | Marine microbial and viral communities from oxygen minimum zone, Eastern Pacific Ocean - ETNP2014F10-02SV257 (SPAdes) (version 2) | ecosystem: Environmental > Aquatic > Marine > Oceanic ... | reverse complement strand
CAGCTTTTTCCGCTCTACGTACAAACGTGCGACGAATTTTTCTCAGTCCTGTGAACGTCAGGTCATACAAGGCAACATCCAAAACAATGGCATGTCCTCCATTCGCTTCGAGAGAAAGGGTGACATGTTGTCCTATGTTTATCTTGCCCCGATTCACACCAATGGTACCCAATCTGCCACCGTGACCGATTGGGCCGATAAAATTTCCAAGGTCGAATTGTTCGTGGGTGGACAATTGATCGATGAACAAGATTCTACATTCTCTACGATGATTGCGCCGGAACTTTTAGCTACGTCTTCTTCCAAGTCTGTTGGTGGTGGTATCTACCGTGGCGGTGCCGGTGAACAATTTTACCCCCTCAGGTTTCAATTTTGCGAAAACTGGCAATCCGCTCTTCCGTTGATAGCCATGCAATACCACGACGTCGAACTCCGCATTCACTGGGGTGACTCCGCGGCTAGCAACAAGTGGGAAGCCTACGCGAACTACATTTTCTTGGACACGGATGAACGTACGGTTCTGTCCTCTAAGCCGATGAACTTGTTGATTACCCAAACCCAAAAGGTTATCGCCAGTCAGGCCAAGGTTCAGGAACTTTCGTTTAATCACCCGGTGAAGTTCCTCGCGTCGAACTGCTCGGCTAACGGTATGATGACGGCGACGAACAAGACCAAGCTCCAAATCAACGGTACCGATTGCAGTGACTACAAATTCACGATGCCGAACTACTCTGCGGTCAGTAGCTACTACCACGTTGCGAACTCGACGGGTGACAAGAAGACTTCTCTCTTCATTTACCCGTTCTGTTTGGAAACGGCCAAGTTACAGCCCACTGGTTCCTTAAATTTCTCGCGTCTCGATTCGGCTCGTATTGTCAACTCCGGTAGCAGCTCGCTTGATGCAATTTATGCCGTGAATTACAACATTATGCGCATAGAAAACGGCATGGCCGGTCTTGTGTATGCCAACTAAGCAGTATCAAAAAAATAGATAATTATATTAGAAATAAGCATGTTTTGGACAGCCCTGTTCTTACTTGCTTTCGTATTTGTGCTAACCTATGATCCCCAGTCCAGGACACTGGAAAGAATAGTGGATCCTAAGCTAGTAGAGTCGTCGGAGAATAGAAAACCTATTCCATACGACGAAAATGTGACCAATGTACGCAGAAGCGTTTCTCCGGAATCAAAGGAACCTCATTATGACGCACTTCAGTTTGGTAGAGACGCAGGTTATACAGTCCCGAGTAATAAAGGTGTCCATATGGGTGCGATTATAGGAACTTAAAAAGTTCAGACGGTAATATATTAGTTATACCAATATGTTCTCTCTTGATCGTGAAACAATGATGCTTATTGCCCTCGCTATGTGCGTTCTAGGAAGCCTCTACCTCTACAGTGAATTAAAAAGTACAAGAAATGACGTTTCTGAAATGAAGACGTTCTCCTCTCAAATGGCCAATCATCTTAATAGCTTGAGTTATTATGACGACGGTATGTCGGAAGAAGATGACGAAGATTATGAAGAGGGTAATGAAGAAAAACCTTCTACACAACCAGAAAAGCCAACCCAATCTATTACGCCGATTTCTCAGGTAGCCGAGCCAATGTCTGTGAAATAATCATATTCATATATTGTAACTTGCTAAATGAGCAATGAAAAAGTACAAAGCAATAGCGATTCCGGTTAGTTTCGCAGACGCAAAGCCACGGTTTTTAACCGTGAGAGATCGAAGATTTAAAGATTGGATTTTTGTCACAGGAGGATGCAGAAGACGGGAAATTTACAACCCGCTTAGATGTGCTCTAAGAGAACTAGAAGAAGAAACAAGAGGTATAGTATCACTCAAAAAAGGTGAATACACGTCGTTTGTATTTACAGTAAAAGAAAGTCCAACTGTGGACTTGGTCTATAATGTGTTCATTTTTTTCGTTGATTGGAAACGAAATGACCAACACACACTTATCAAAAAATTTTATGACGAAAAAGCAAAATGTCAAGCAAAGAAAGCAAATAAACAACCAATAAAAAAGACATTCGACGAAAATGATTTCATGAATTTCGATACATTAGAAGAATATAATTGTCGAAAGAGATGGAATCTGATCGTGGATAATATCATTAAAAATCCGGAATTTTATACCTGTGTTCAATCACTGAATAGAAAAACATTTTCTATAAAATAGGATGAAATCGAAGGCTTATATTTTACGTGAAATCCGAGAATTACTCATAGAAAATAGAGGGTATTCAGAAGATGACGCAAAAGAAAAGGCAGACGAACTCGCTACAAGAACAGTGTATGAATTACTAACGTTAAAAAAGGAGCTTGCTACAGATAAAGAATTTGCAGATGTTTCCATCTCTGCTTCAATTAGACGGTATTAAAAAATAGAATCGTAAGAAATGTAAGTATGTTCAAGCGCTGGTGCGCAGAACAAAAATTCGATCATGGCGGTAACAAGCTATCACATGTGCTCATGAATGGGGGAGTCCTATCCGTGCCATCTGATAGATTGAGTGAATTTTACGATAAATACACAGAAAGTGTGTTGTCGGGAGAAAAGATATATGTAGTCGAACAGAAAACAAAATATTATAATTTTTTCGTAGATATAGATTACAAAGCCGAAGAAGCGTTAAACTTGAATGATATACAAGATATATGTAAAATAATTTGTAACAAGGTTATGACGAAGGGTGGAAGGGAATGCTTAATTTCAGTAGCACAACCAAAACCGGCGGGTGATAAAATCAAAACGGGAGTGCATTTAAATTTTCCCGGATTTGTTGTAGATCAAAAAAGTGCCATCGCTTTACGAGAACATATATTAGTTGCGTTATATATAGCAAAGGGTTCCGAGGATTGGGAAAGTATCATAGATTCCGCGGTCTATGGAGATATAACTAAACGTTCGAAGGGGAGTGGTTTCAGAATGCCATGGTCGCACAAAATGACAAAGGGTATTACCGAAGGTCCATATCTGCCTATATTTGTATTTAAACCCGGTGGATTATTAAGTTCATTGACGAGAATAGGCCAGACACCGGACGCCCAGATTCTAGCCATGTCCGCTGTACGAACGGATTCAACTGATTTTGTTACGATAGAAGGACCAACAAAAGCAGTAAAAGAGGGGTCATTCACAGAAATACAAACTAAAGATGAAGTAGATGATGTAGAGTTAAAATATGAAATAGAACGGTTTATCAAGAAAAATATAAACGGTCAAGCCGATGCGCGAGTTTCAAAGTTATTTAAATTCGAACACAGATTCCTAATTTCTAGTAATTCTAAATACTGTGAAAATATAGGAAGAAATCATGGATCGAATCATGTGTATTTCTATATAAGTGGCGATAGAATAGCACAAAAATGCTTTTGTACGTGTGATACTTTAGATGGGAGAAGAAATGGATATTGTAAAGATTTTGTGGGACGCACGTACCAACTAAATCCGTCAATAGTGGATAAGCTATATCCCGAAAAGGTGGAAATGAGAAAATGTATAGGATTGAAACAAAGTACCACCACGAATAACACTGGAATAAATCCAATGGATTGTAAGGAAGATGTTGAGAAATTCATCACAAAACATATAGACAAAAAACATTCAAATTTGAAAGTTATCAAGATACAAAAGAATAGACAGAATTATATAATAGGAACAACTTCTACATATTGTGAAATAGCAGGAGAGAATCATGATGACAAATGTACAAGCTTCATCCTCACGAGCAAAGGAAAGATTAACCAGGATTGTGGAATATGTAAAATCAAGAAGGGTAAAATATATAGCATTAGCCCGAGAGTGATGGGAGTTTTATACCCGAAATAAAAAATACATCTAAGTTAAATGGCGCTTGTCCTCATATGTGCTTCATCATTTGTGGTATATAAATTATTATATAAAGAAGAGTCTATTAAAGAGCGGGTCGATACCCTCAAGGATCTGAAACAAAAAGTCCATAAATACTCAGGAGTTGAGCCTGAAATCTATATGGAATACCTATCCAAACTCAAATTGGCACAACGCCTCGAACATAGCCCCAGAGTAGCACAACAATACTTAATAGAAGCTCTCGATCGTTTAGAAGACCTGGGATTGTACGGCGAAACAAGGAATTTGGGCATTCAGGATGAGATACACCAATTATCAAACACAATAGGTTATACATTTGAAAAGAGATTAATGGATAATGCGATAAACAATAACGAGGTGTTCCATCCAAAGTACTTAAACAAAAGAATTTACTAATATCTATTAAATGGCCACATTAGTCGAACAAATGGAAAATATTAACATCAGTGAAGGTGCTATACGTACCAGGTATGGACGCGTCGTTAAAAAACCGCAATTATTTGTCCCAACCGAAACAGTTGTTAATGACGATTTCGGTGATGACGAATACGACGAAGGGTGGGATAATTCCGACCTAGATACGGAAGACGAATACGACTCAGAAGACTCCGAATTTGACGACTCAGATGACGAAGAAGATGAAAACGGAAACTTAAAGGGTTTCGTTGTCAGCGAAGACGAAGAGGAGGATGAAGATTGGAATGAGTAATTTTAGCTTAAAAAAAAGAGCAATTATTTAATAAATGGAGACTGATATAGGCAATCCAATCGACTATAAATCCGAAGTTGATTCTATAGACAAACAAAACCAGGAGATTCACGACGATCCGTACGAAGATTCCACACCCATATACGCCCAGCCCATGCACTCCGCGCCACCTCCCCCGCCGCCTATGTACCCAATGATGCAACAACAATGGCAGCCAATGAATTCTTCACCGAATCAGCCTATGGATATTTTTGCATCAATAGATAAAACTACCTATATTATAGTATTTGTTGGTTTTATTTTAGGATTTTTTATGGGTAAGACAATGCAGCCCGTCATACTTAAACCTTCTTAATTTCCGATTCCGGATTCGAATAACCAGAAAAATCACCAATATCACCGATTTTTGATTCGGTGAAATACGCGCGACTCACGATGAGCGGATCTTTCAACATATCCGTTGCGACATCGTAGGCTGTATCGGTTTCTTTCTTGTTTTTTCTCTTTTTCTTCAAGGTAAAAAACAAGACACATAATGCGGCGACAATTAATAATGTAATCAAATTTAGAATTACACTCAACATCTTATTACTAATTAATATTTTTTATCTTACGCGGACGAAACTTCTTCACCGGGTTCTTCGGACTTTTCTTCGATTTTAGCGTCGGTCGATTCGGTATCCTCAGCCTCCTTCTTTGCGTCGGCTTCTCGTTGTGCTTGACGCTCCTTCATCTCCTGGGCAACAATTTCATCAGCCTCCTTGACCAAATCTTCCATGGGAGCATCCGGCTTTTCCTTTTGGAGACGTTCCAAAACTTCCGCCGGGTGGCTAATCGGTGCTTCATCTGGCTTATTGTAGTATCTACTGTTATCATCACCGGGCTTAGCGTAAGTATCTCCGGTTCTGACTGCCATCATATCGGCCTTACGTTCTTCAAACATCTTCGTAGCTTGGGCTTGGTTTTCTTTGTACCCCTGCATAATCTCCTCCAATTTCTCATTTGCGAAATGGGCGTCCTCGATCTTAGTCGGATCCGGCGGGATTAACAACCATTTGTACATATCGACGACATAAATATCAAACGTGGCGTCTTCCTTTTGTAATCGTTTCGCATGTTCCGCAGCCTCGGAGCGGGAAGCAAAAGCTCCACGAATTTTAATTCCAAATTTATCGTTTTTTTGCGGTGCTTCCGGTCCAACAACGGACAAGCACGCAAATAATTGTCCCGGGACGGTCGTGTAATCGCTCGTGAGAGAGGCCATTTGTATATTGTATATGAATATATACCCAAAACTTTAAGCCCCGTTTTGACTTAGGAAGACATTGGTCAGAATTAGGTCTCCTAAGTGGGGTCAGTTTAGTACTTTTTTTATATAAAATCTGAAAATGTCTTTGAGAATCCGAAATTCGATCACCAACGCCTACATTAACAAGGTGTTGGAATATTGTCAGCGACTTTTGCTCACCAAAAAGATTAATTTGAGTCAAAAATATGTTGATGGTAGAATCAACTCTGTAAAAGATGAAGCGATTATTCGTGGTATTCTTTTGGGAGACAGGGTGTTGAGAACTCGTCTCAAGGAGCCGAGCGATCCACGGGCGTTTGGTGATATTTACCTTGATATGAGTGAATTTAAAGTTCCCGATTTTCCAATCAATATCAAGTCATTTGATACCACAAACAAAAATCAACGAAACAACCTCTGTGGAATCGTGAAACTCATCAATTACATGTACAATGATAAGAGCTGCCGAGATAAGGTTGGAATTGCCCGAGCAGTTAAGCATTCCCCTCTCCAAATTCAACGGTATGGACTCATTATCATATCAAAAACGGAAAATAAAGTGTGGTGTGGAACGTTCGATGAAGTGCCAGAATCCCAAATCTTCATTAATCCCTCGAATGGGTTTCAAATCTCCTATCCAAACGATAGAGTTAGACGAGATGACCGACAATACATGAATATGGTGAAATCTAAGACTCATGAACTGTTTGAAAAATGGGCAGAACCGCTTAAAGTTTTTGAGCATTAAGTACACAAGATGGTAGATAAGCAGAAAAGTCTAGGGCAATATTTCACCAAACACACGGGATTAAGAAACTATATATTTAATCGCGTAGAAAATGTAGGTGCTAAACTACTGGAACCATCCTTTGGTGCGGGGCATATATTAATGAACTTTTTAGAAACAAATGAAAATCATCCAATGGTATGTTTTGAAATAGACAAAACCATAGAACCCGAAGTAGTTTTTAATAATAATCAAACAGTCATATACGAGGACTTTCTTTCTTATGAATTTGACGAAAAATTTAAAACAATTGTCGGCAATCCTCCATATGTTAAGGGAAAGGGAAGCGCATCCAATATGTACATAAAATTCATTGAAAAGTGTTACCATTTACTAGATGACGGTGGGGAATTGATATTTGTGGTACCATCTGACTTCATGAGATTAACTACCACATCGAAGTTAATCGTTGAAATGTGCGAAAATGGAAAATTTACACACTTTTTATTCCCCCATAAGAATTCTCTTTTCGAAAATGCGAGCATAGATGTGACAGTATTCCGGTATCAGAAAATAAATCGCGAAGGAGTCGTGATAGATCCGATAATGACCTACCATAGCAAGACATTTATGGATACTTGTGTCGTTCAACACGGTATCCCCGAAGAACCACGTGTAGAACACACAAAGTATAATGTATTGGGAGGAATCATCACATTCGGTGACCAAAGTGAAGAAATGAAAAAAATAGAAGACTATTTTGATGTAGGTGTTGGTATGGTATCTGCGAAAGATGAAGTGTTTAAAGTTCCACTCGGTAACATAGATGTACTTCAGGATGAGAATATGACAGAAAGGTTTATATACGTGAATCAGTTTCCAACGAAAAATAAGGAAATAGATGAACATTTGAAAAAATATAAACAAACGTTGATGGATAGAAAAATAAGAAAATTCACGGAAAAGAATTGGTTTGAATGGGGCGCGGCGAGAAATCTTAAATTAATGGAAAATAACAACGGTAAAGACTGTATATACGTAAGAACCTTGTCAAGAAAATCAGAAATCGCATTCTTGGGGAAAGTTCAAAGATTTGGTGGTCGTTTATTGTGTATGGTACCAAAGAGTGATAAAACAGACCTAGAGAAAGTAGTAAAAGAATTAAATGACGATACATTTAAATCCAATTATCAGAATGATGGTCGGTTCAAAATGGGTCAGCGACAATTAGCCCTAAGTTGTTTAAAAGAATCAGTTTTTTAATATAAAATGGAGGAAATCCGTAAACATCACAATGACGCCAAGCGCGCTCTAATCCAATCTGTCACGAAAGAGGGATACCACATTTTGGATGTGGGCTCGGGGTTTGGTGGTGATTTAATGAAATGGAAGAATTGTGGTGCGTACATCAACATGTGCGAACCCAGACAAGAATCCCTAGATGAGTGTAAATCGCGCGCTAAGAATATGAAGATTCGGGCAAACTTCTATTTGGGTGACATCACAAAGTGTCCAAAAAGACAATTTGATGTTATATGTTACAATTTTTCATTACATTATATATTCGAATCTAAAAAGCTATTCGATATATCTATGCGAGAAATCAAACACAGAATGAGACCTGGTGGGATGTTCATTGGAATCATTCCAGATTCGGAAAAAATAATTTTTAAAACCCCGTTAGAAGATGAGCTTGGAAATTATTTCATCATGGATGAAAATAGTGGGTATGGGAATTATGGTGAAAAACTAAAAGTAAAATTGGTAGATACGCCATATTACGCGAACGGTGAAGTACCTGAACCCATTGGATACAGAGATATCCTCATCACGCGAATGATGGAAATGGGTTTTACATTAGTATCTTGGGAAGGTTTAGAGGGAAGTAAAATCTCAGAACTCTATAGTAAATTTATCTTCGTCTATAAGAGATGATACTTTATATCATAGCAGTCGTCATAGTGTACGTAATCTTCTTCCGTAGATCTAGATAAAGAATAAATTTATGTAATTACTATGGATAATAGAAAAATATGTAAGAAATGTGGTAAAGTAAAAGAACATGGCGTAAATAGAGCAAATCCAGATGGACTCATGGGATCCCGGTGTAAAGACTGTGAATTGGAACGAATGCAAGAATATCGTAAAAGACCAAATGTAATACAGAAACAACAAGACAGAGTGAATTACGACCGAGAAATGAAAGGAAAGCCACCACTTCATACAGCGGATGTGTTCCGGAATTACTGGCCATTAAAAGCAGACTATCCGACTATAAATCCCAAGTATAGTACGAATAGTAATCATATCGGATGGTTCAGTTTAGAAAAATTAAATCAGGTATATAATAGATGGTCTTCTCGTTGATCTTAATCATAATATTTTTAATCGCATTATACACGATATTACCTAAATACAATGAACCATTATTACTTGGTGAATTCATAACACCAGAAGAAGCGGACTACATAAAAAAGAGAGCGTCCAAAGAACTAAAGGAATCGAGAATATCTATGGATAAAGACGTAGATACAAACATCCGACACAGCGAAACGGCGTGGTTGAGTCTGAAAGATCCAACGGTACGTAAAATTGCTCATAGATGTTTAGCCATCGTCGATAAACCGATCGCGAATTGTGAATTTATGCAGGTTGTAAAATACAATAAAGGTGGATTTTACAAACCCCATTACGATACGCTCGCAAACATGCAAAACCCGAGGGTTCATACGTTTATCATAGCATTAAACGAAGACTACGATGGTGGAGCCACTCTATTTCCAAATTTAGGAAAAATGTTCAAATATAAGACGGGTGATGTTTTGATTTTTGATAATTTAAATAATTATGGATTCAAAACGAAAAAGGCGATACATGGAGGTATGGATGTCACTCGTGGTGAAAAGTGGGTGTGCAATTTATGGGTTCGTCGTCACAAATGCGAAATCAGTCCTCTCGTAAATCCAATTTATTAAACGTCTCGGAATCTTCAGGGGGACCTGAAATTTAAATATAAAGGTATAGTAAAATGATCCAAGAACGCAAAAAATCCACTAAGCACCAAATGATGGGTACCGGTATTTTGATGGGCAGTGTTGTCGTCGCCGTCATAGCGTATTTCGTCTTGACGAGAAACCCGCGCAAATATAAGTAAATATATTATTCAAACGAAACCTCACCGTTACGAATGAGACATCTCTTGTTTTGTTCGTGTAAGGAATCGACGGCGCTTTTATTTTGCCCCGAATAGGGAACCGCGTAATGGTTTTCACACATCCAGCGATTAACATTCGTCCAATGTCCATCTTCGCAGACCCACACTTCTGCCAAGATGCGGCCAAACTTGCCCCGACTGTCCTTCTCCGGACAACGTAATTCAATAGTTATATCGTCCTTCTCACTCTCGACTGCTTTAAGGCACCATTCTTTGAGTTTCTTCTTGCTGAGAAGTCCGAGCTTTTTCTCGTCCAAATCACGCGTGCGAGACTCTGGGGTGTCTATTCCTAATAGGCGAACCCGTTGTTTCGTGAGTACATCGAACCCGAGATCGATGGCCACATCTATCGTGTCGCCATCGACTATTTTCTCCAAAGAACTCACTTTATATACATATTCACACGGTGCCTGAGAATACGTCGCCATTGTTTTATATATGTCAGGATTTTAATTGAAGTCTTTCGTTTATGAGTTTTACATAATCTTCGTTAAGTTCGACTCCAACGAAGGGAAGACCCAAATCTCTCGCGGCTACACACTCACTCCCCGAACCCGCAAACGGTACAAATACGTATCCATTTTCGGGTGGTTGCTTACACGATTTCAATAGTCTTTCACACAGTGCGAGTGGTTTTTGAGTGGGATGGGCGACGCGTTCGTTTTTTCCGGCACCACCC
>Ga0208410_1001854_pt1 | contig 10502 bp, 8 predicted proteins | sample ETN02SmetaG_3_FD_185787 | JGI IMG/M metagenome (GOLD analysis project Ga0208410, IMG submission 185787) | Marine microbial and viral communities from oxygen minimum zone, Eastern Pacific Ocean - ETNP2014F10-02SV257 (SPAdes) (version 2) | ecosystem: Environmental > Aquatic > Marine > Oceanic ... | reverse complement strand
CATCGAGGGAGAGGAACTGGATCCGGAGCTTGTGGAGGCACTAGATAGGATCCTAAGTCCTCTCGAAGAGCGTGACATTACATCTCATCCGAATCTACCACCTGAGGATAGGGTCAAGGCCCTGCAGGAAATGGATGACAGAGAGTACATACTGTCACAGCTAGAGGAGAGATTCCCTGACTGGAAGGAGAGGAATCTCTCACAATTCGACCTAGATCCTGATGGAATGGGTCTTGGTTACCTGATTTACAGGCTTTACGAGGACATCCATTTCTTCAACCAGAAAGAGTGGGATCCTGGATGGGCTGCGGAGTGGGGGCTGTATCAACGACCGGAAGTCGATCTCGATCTCAGGTACCACAGAGACGCTTCTTCGGCGTCTCAAGCTATTGGGTTCTTTCTTCTGGCTGCCTATGTGTGGTTTGTTGTGGATGAGGGCCTACTGGAAGTCTTCGCAAAATACGGTCAAGACAAAGCAGGGATAGAAATTCTTTGCACGGTATTCCTGATTCCACCTTATTTCATTTACAATGCTTTCTTCGTCGGAAGCGACAACACCGAGGATGATTAGCCAGATTGAGTGGCGCCCCGACCGGGATTTGAACCCGGGTCGAAGCCTCGACAGGGCTTCATGATAGGCCACTACACCATCGGGGCAGGAATCGGCACGACTACCGTTGTCTATTTCAATCGCTCGCGTGGGGCGGGTGTTGATATTTTCACAAATTGGCATTAGTTATGGAGGAAAAAACGGGGCATTGTTCATCACCCTTCTTCTGCCGCAATTCTGTATGAGTGAAGGCCGCCTTGTCATCGATGTAATCGACAATGGCGGCCAATGGACACATCGAGAATGGCGTATGTTACGCTACATGGGAGTGGATACCCAAATCCTCGCTAACGACACACCGATATCTGAACTACGAAAATTAGACGGATTGATTCTTTCCGGCGGCGCTGCACGTGTTGGATTAACCGGAGAATTAGGTAATTGTGCGGCTTATCTTGAGCTAGATGTTCCAATCTTAGGAATATGTGCCGGCCACCAATTCATGGCTGGACATTACGGCGGGCGAGCAGCAGAAGCACCTGCACCTGAGTTCGGTGCCGCGACAATCAATCTCATCGATGGCGGCGGGCCATTATTCGACGGAACTCCGGAATCTCAGACTGTTTGGGAGAGCCACAACGACGAGGTCGTGGAATTACCTGAGGGATTCAGAATTACAGCTAGTAGCGAATCATGCGAAATTCAGGCCATGGAGAACTCAACATTGAACCGATTTGGATTACAATTCCACCCAGAAGTGAATGACTCAGAGTACGGATCAAAGATATTCGAGAACTTCGTAGATATCTGCCGCAGGGCCCTATAGGGCCCAATTTTCCGATGAGCAGATTGAAGAAGGGCTGGTAAGTCGGCGGCCCGATGGCGAACAGGCTTACACTCTACAAGTGCCGCTCCTGCAACCGCACAGACAGAAAAGAGTACGATCCAGACGGTAACGTATCTTGCAATCACTGCAACTCTCCAATGGACTCTCTAGAGCCACGATACAAGTGCGTCCGCTGTGGGCACATTGAGTGGATAGAAGTTGGAACGGTCGGTAAGTCCTGCCACAAGTGTGGCTACCGAATTTTCGTCAAGCCGCGAAAGGAAGGAACCGACCGCGGTTACAAGATTCTCAAAGCGCGATGAAACCTCATACTTCCTGTGGAAGTAATGGCGCGGAGTTCAAGACCCGCCTAATTCACGCTGATACGTGGCGAGTTGGCTGAGTACACATGCTCCGCGCACATTCGATGAATTGGCGGTGCCGAAAAGTGTCCAAGAGGCACTCAAGAGTGCGAGTTTGGCCACAGAACCTCCGCATCTACTGATTACTGGTCCTGCTGGAGTCGGAAAGACAGCCTCTTGGCGGCTGGTAGCACGTCAGATGCTTGGCCCAGGATGGGAATCTACCACACATGTTCTGCAAGCGCGCGATTTGACGCGAACCCGCGGTGCAATGGCAAAATTCGAGGAGTTCCTTAGACCTGGTGGCTCAGGTTCATCGGACACATTAGCAGGCCGTATGAGCCTAGATGCCTACGACCGAGGAATCATTTCAGCGTCGGAAGGAGATGTAGCACCCGCGGGTTCTGAATTGGAAATCGAACCAGGTAGAATTCCAGTCAGCCGATTATTGGTGATCGAAGACGCAGATCATCTTGGAGGCATTAGACAAGCATATCTTCGTCGAATGATGGAAACAGTCGGCGTTGCTAGCAGATTCGTCCTAGTCGCTAGAGCACCTTCGCGCCTTATCGATGCAATCCGATCTAGGACTCAAATGATTCGAATCCCCTCCACAAGCCGCGAGACTGTAATCGATACAATGCAATCAATTGCCAAATCCGAATCAATCTCAGTCGATGAAGGTGTAATAGGCGATTTGGCCTATGTTGCTGAGGGTAATTTACGAAAAGCAATCTTCACATTGGAGATGTTACATGGACGTAAACTCACCGAGGATCGCTCCGCAGTACATCGCTTGGTTCAGGCTACAACGTTGCAAGCAGGCCGACATCTTCTGGAACTTGCACTTCGTGGCCGAGTTGTTGAATGGCGGTGGGAGAATGTTAGAGGCCGCCGCTCCAAAGTATTAGGCGGCGCAATAGCAGAGATTGATCGTCTAATGAATGACCACGGATTAGATGCCGACGATATTATTTCACAACTCCATGATGTCCTGGTCGGTCGCCGTCTTTCGCTACCGGATGAACTACGCTCTGAGTTAATCTCCTCATTGGCGATTTGTGATACACAAATTCGTAGTACCATGCACGCCAGAATTCCCTTCGAGAACTTTCTCCACAAGGCGGCAAGGTCTGGCAGAAAGCACGGCCTTGCCTTTGGTTAATGGCGGGCGCGGCAGGATTCGAACCCGCGGTCCCTGGCTTAGGAGGCCAGTGCATTATCCAGGCTATGCTACACGCCCACTTCGGCGACCGCATCCTCCTCAAGAACTCTGAGGGTATCCAAATTGCTACTTTGACCTCTAATTTGAGCCGAGAGAATCAAGCCATGTTCGATGTCGGACAGGCATGGCGAGTGAGCGCAGCCTCCCAACTCCCTACGCCAAGGAGAGTGACCGGCAGGTGCAACAAGAGCAGGCATTGAGCCTGCGAGTAAAGGCCAGAGACGCAGGTAGGAGATTTTGGGTCAGGGCGGCTACAAGCAAACCCCAACCACAGTTACGTAACTTGTTGTCATTTTCCGCTCCGATTACAACGGGCGTTCTGCTGATTGGATGGGAATATGCCTCATTTCAAGTAGCGATTGCAATTCATGTTGCACTAAGCCTTAGCCTAATACCCGCCTTTTTTGCCGCCTCCTTTGCTCGAATGTCTGCTAGAGACAGACTTCGCTTACGAGCAGTAGGTTTCCACTCCATGAATTCGTACCCCGGTGTGGAACGTATACTCAACTCGCTCGATGAAAGAAGAATTAGGGAGAGAATTAGACTTTCATTCATTCTTCTTGCAACAATCGCTCTCGCGTCCCTCTGGAATCTAGATGCTGGAGAGACTCTTAGCTCGTTAGTTCTGGGGGCCTGTATCGTATTGTCGACTATTTCTGCTTTCAACACCCAACAACTGGAAACCTCAATTCCCATGCGGTCAAATTCCTTCCCTCTGCTGTCTCTGCACGCACCAACACTACATGATAGCACACTGGATCGAGTATTGTCAGATCTCCTTGTCGCTCATCTAGACCCGGAAACGGCCAGCCATTGGGATATTTGGATCAAATCACTAGTTCACGACGTTCGAAGCGACCAAACACCAGAATCAGCAGTTGAACACCTGCTCGAGGCAATCCATTTGGAACACCTAGGATTACTCGACGAAGACGGCCTACTAAGCGAAACCCGTAGAGTCTTCAAAGTCTCAGCAATTGACGGGCTTTTCTCCTCAAATTCTAAGTTCAACATGATAACTCTCAGACGACTACTCGCTCATACTAGGGCATGGCAACCCGGCCTTTTCCGCCTCACAGATAGATTACAAGATTCAGTCATTAGAGGAGACCCTACTCTTACCGAGGAGGCTTGGAGATTAGATCTCGACCTGCCACCTAGGTGCGGTCAAGGCCAAGGAAATCTATTCGTCATGATACACAACCATTCAGGCAAGAATCAGTCGGTTGAAGTCGACATATTGGCTGCTGAAGGAGAACCGGAAATCCAAACTCTCCGAGTCTTTGCAAACGCCTCCTCTCAACCTAAATCACCGACTCCTTTAGGCGAGCAGAGAGGCGCATTGACCGAATCATTTGGCCGTCTTTTAGCGGACTCAACAGTTCTCTGGATAGGCTTGGCGTGGCCCGATTCCATATCTGGTCCGCACCCCGTACAGGTCACTCTAAGAAACGAGGAAGGAGAGACGATTGAATCAATTGTAGTAACTACCCTACTTTCCTCAGGAGTTCAGGCAGAAAGCATGGGTCATAGAATGGCCGATGCTGCATCCGAGGTACGAAGAATCGCCCTTGCACTTGCAGATTGAGACATATTTTCGGGGCGAAGCCCCGAGCGTCATCTTCATGTCGCAAACACGATTCGCCCAAGACGAGAACCATGGAGTCTTGGAATCTAGTTATCGTCGGCTCGGGGCCTGCCGCCCTAAGAGCCGCTATTGCCGCAGCGGATGCTGGAACTACACCCCTGCTTCTCGAATCCTCTGGAATAGGTGCCGGAACCTCGGGCGCGGATATCGCCGGCCTTGCAGTATCTATCGATGAAGTAAGCTCCTCCGGTCATCGTGATGACACCATTTCAGCCGGTGGCGAAACCACAGACAAGGTAGCAGCTGCAAGGGTTTGCGGAGAAGCACCCAGCATCCTTGCAGAATTGGAGAGATGGGGGCTTGTTCTCCGTCGCAGAGAAGGAGGGCTTCCTCACACAGCTCAAATCGCCGGACACAGTATGCCTAGAATGACAGGCTGCGGAGATGCAACCGGACGAAACATCGCCCGAATTCTCGAAGAGCAAGCCATGAAGAGAGGTGTTGTTCGCCGTTCAGATATCCAAGTAATGTCGTTGGTTATGGACGGCAAGCAAGTAAGAGGTCTTACAGCTTACGATGCCAACACAGGAGAAGTCATCGGAATTCAAGCCAAGGCGGTCCTCCTCGCTACCACTGGCCATCAAGGGATTTGGTCGAGCCCATCAGATGGAGCCGGATTAGGCTCAGCACTGGTTGCCTCAGCCAGTCTAGCACTCACTGGGATGGAAAATAACCCTACCCATCCACTTACTGTAAGAGGAACAGACCTCAACATAACACTCGATGTTTTAGGATCAGGCGGCAGAGTTAGGAAATCCAGTGGAGAGGATGTTGAACCCAGCGAAGTTGGCGATGATGACTGCGTCTTAGATTTGAGAAGCTTGGAATCTGATGCTAAGACTTGGTTCTCCAACACACATACTAGAATCAAGGACAGAACAGGTCTAGATATGTCTAGAGATGTGATTCCAATTACAACAAGTATTGCTACAACCACAGGGGGCGCCCCAGTGGATGAACATGGCCGAGTAACCTTCTCCAAAGGTAAAAAATGGGCCACTGGCCTCTATGCGGCCGGACGCTCTGCAAACAATGGAATGCATGGAGAGGGGATGTTAGCAGGTAACCTAATCCTCGATGATTTAGTAGGCGGTGGGAAGGCAGGAAACCATGCAGGCACTTGGGCCAAAGAAGCATCTTTTGGAGGCTCAAATTTAGTTGAAAAAGCAATTACAAACTCCTCAAAGAGACTTGAATCTTTGAAGTCAGGAGAAGGAGTATCTGTAGGTCAAGCATCAGCAACTTTGGCTTCTGTAATGTCCTCTTGCATGAATGGCTCTAGAGATAAATCCTCACTCAAAGCCGCCGCAGATGCTATTGCTGAGATGAAGAAAAACGGAATCAAAGTAACAGATCAATCAAGCGTGATGAATACCGAGATGTGTTCGGCTCTGAAACTTCAGGGAATGATTACTATCGCCGAGCAGATTACAAAATCTTGAGGAATTTCAATGAGTGAAGAGCCAACAATCTTCACTCGTATCATCAATGGTGAATTACCTTGCCACAAAGTGTATGAGAACGACCTCATTATTGCCTTCTTGGACATCCAACCCCTAACAAGAGGACATACATTGGTTATTCCAAAAGAGCCAGCCCCTTCAATAGACCAATTGAGCTCAGATTCCGCAGCAGCTCTCGGCAGGGCTCTACCTGTGGTGAGCCGAGGTGTACTCAAGGCGACCGGGGCGACCGCATACAACCTCGTCCAAAACAACGGGCACGAGGCAGGTATGTCTATCGCTCATGTCCACATTCATATCATTCCACGATATCCTGACTCAACTCATTCTTTCCTCTGGAAATATGGAAAGATAGACCAAGAAGACGCAAAAATCCTTGCTGAAAGCATTTCAGCAGCCACAGAGTAGAATCGGTGTATTCTCAACCCCCAGCATCCTCGGAGCCCCGTGTCGGACTCAGAAAGCGCGCCCGAGATACTACCAGAGTTGTCCGAAAGTGCGACTAGATTAAAGCGAGATAAACTGACTCGTGTTCCATATAATCACGAAGGTAAACATCCAGGAAAGCGATGGGCCCAACTAGCACTTGATTTGATGTTTGAATTGGGGAATAAAGCAATTTTCAGGCGATATGACGCCGACCCAACCCCCTCCGCAGAAGGGGGCGTTATCTATGTTGCAACTCACATCAATGGACTGATCGACCCTATGGTGATTACTCGAGTCCAAAATAAGCGAGTGATTTCACTCGGCCGCCATGATTTGACCACCCGTCCCGTAATCGGATGGTGGGCTAGGCGATTTGGGACCCAACCCGTTCTCCGTCGAGCAGAGGTGGAAGCAGGCGTTGTAGATGCAGATTTTGCCAGACATATCAACGACAGAGGCATGTTGACTGTCGCCTCATGTCTAGCAACTGGGCATTCGGCAGTTGTGATGCCAGAGGGTAAATCACATCAAGACTGCAAACTACACGCGTTACGAACAGGTTCTTCTCGCTCGGCACTCGCTTCTGCTGCTATCGCAGACGAGAGAGGTTTACCCGCACCAGTAATCCAAACTGTTGGCCTACATTGGCGCACTCATCATTGGCTTCGCACCGACAATTATGTTGAGTTCGGGGAGCCGATTGAGATTCCATCGATATACTCTGCCGAAGACCGCGCACGTCTAGTTTCAGGGGAATGGGTTGAACCTAATCATGACGCCACCAGAGAATTACGCGACCGCATATTCGATACTCTCTCGCCAATGACCCCGGATGCTCCTGACTGGGAAACTTATCGGGCATGGAAACTTCTGGCCCACATTGGCGCTAACAAAGCCGGTACACCACTGAAAACATTGGCTGAGGAAGTACGAGCCACCAGACAAGTAAGGGAAAACATAGGTACAGATGAAAATAATCCAATGATTGAACAAGCTAAAGAAGCAGCAGAAATCCTTCACAAGAACGATTTGTATGCGACCGCATTAGATTCATCAAATCGTTTGCAAGGCAAAACAGTATCTGAACATCTGCTTGGTCTTCTTGGTTTACTCCTGATACTCTCCACACTACCAATTACACTCCCTTCATCAGGAATACAGTGGGGGCTTGCAAAATTTATGGCCGAAGGTAGCGATGAGGGATTGGACTCGCGCACGACTTACTTCATGCTTGCAGGAATGTTTTCACCGATATTTTTCTGGCCCCCTGCGGCATTATTGGGTACCTATCTATACGCAGGTATATCGGTGCAATTAGTTACTTTATACACATTCATCTTACTGATGCTCGCATTCTATTTAGCAGCCTCAATCGCATTATCCGGCTATGATTTGTGGTCCGACTCAGCAAGTGCATCTCGTCGTGTGAAATTGAGTAAGAGTATAGAGGGAGAGAGATTTCACGAACTCATTGAAAAGATCCATTCTAGACTCGGCGCTCTCAAATAGGACAGCCAATAGCCGACATTCATGGATGGCAAGTCGGCAGCTAGCGCAGTTACGGATTGGCTAGCACGTGAGAAACTTGAGTACAGGGAAGTTACAGACCCTCAAGCACTTATTCATCTTCACGTCAAATACCCCCCCACTAAACAAGGACACGTCTTCAACATTGTAATCCCAAAGAACCGAGATCTTGTGTTGATTTACTCGATTACTAGGGTGGACGAGGGCCAACAAAACGAGATGCGCGACCATGGTAAAGAAGATCCTGATGCTTGGGATAAATGGCTTCATGATACCAGAATTCAATTGACTCGTTCTAACCTTGATTGGGTACTTCACGTAGGTAAGTCAAAGGACGATTTACCCGGCCCCCTGCAAGCATTCAACCTCTCAAGTCCAATATGGTTCGACGGACTAACTCAAAACGAATTTATGCAGACAATGAGGAGCGTTTGGCTGTCCAAATTAGAACTAATTCACCAGGTGAAGTATGCTTATGGAAAAGGAATCGGTAAACCAGGTAAGGTAGACGATTGGGAAGCAAAGAAAGCCAAACAAAGCACAACAAAAGCCCCAAAGAAAGAACCGAAGAGCCATTCAATCGATACCGATGAGACTGGGGGTTTCGGTAGTGATTTTGACCCCGCGGAATGGGTTTGAATTTCCAATTGAATTGGGTATTCTTCCATCTTTATCCTCGTGCGGGCGCATGACGCGTGGGCGTGTAGGTTAAGTATCCAAAGAAACCAACAATGAATATTGTAACGGCAATGCCGGAGGGAACGAGATGGAGACAAAGAAGGTAAGGAGTAGCATGACGTTGGTTCTCATCATGGTGATGAGCCTGTTTGCAACGTTGGAATTCTCAGATAGAGCAGAAGGAAGCGAGATTGTAGTGACAGATGCGATACAAGTGGTCGCAAGTGGAACGCATAATGACAGAATGGTTACCATGGATGCTGATTCTATGGGCAACACTCACTTTGTTTGGAGTAGAAATACTCAGCACTTGTACTACAAAATGCTCGACCCCAGAGGCGAAGTCCTAATCGACGAAACCCAAATCTCTAACCCAGGAACTCATCGTGCTAATCATCCAGATGTTGCTGTAGATCATGATGATAATGTCCATATTGTTTGGACAGATAAATCAGGACAGTGGACAATATTCTACACCCTCTTAGACCCGTCCCAAGATGATCAAGATGGCAGCTCAGGTTTGGATGCCGTTCTCTCAATAATCAATGACGAAGAAATAGCCAGTCACCAGCAGAATCGTGACTGGCCTGCTGTAGCTGTAGACTCTCAGAATAACCCACACATAGTTTGGGAAGATTCCTACGAGCAACTGGACAAATTTTACCAACAGCCTCAGATATACTACTCTATGCTAGAAATCGATCTTCCTGGTCGCGAAGCAATCTCCGCAATAGGCAACACACTACTGACTCCAATCATTGGACACAAAGGGCACCCTGATATTGCGATTGACGCAGATGACTTCGTTCAAGTTGTCTGGGACGACACTCGAGGCGGTAAGGTAGAGATGGTCGCGCCTATCGATACATCTGGCTCAATGAATACTGAATGGGCCGACATGTGCGTTGTTTTCTATGGAGGAAACTTCGCCAGTGGAGGCGCCTTTGAAGGTCTCAAGCCCATGCTACAAAACGGAAACATCACAGTATTCGAGACTCTTTATGCATTAAGTGGAAATTGGCCTTCTGCCGCTACTTCAGGTAACTGTGCAAACGCATACCAGACAGGTGGCTCTGGAAGCCAAGGGCCCCGCAACACTCATCTTGGCCAAACCCCAACCGACGACTCCGGCGGTATTCGTTATCTGACGGAAGTAGTCTACGACAACCAAGCAACGAACCTCCCTCAAGACGGAGGGTATTATTCTGAATTCTGGGGTCCTGGTACAACTTGGGCCTGCCTATCTTGGAGAGATATTCAGGGCCGAATGGGTAACGCCGCGAACCCACCAACACAGTTGGACCACAGATGGAACCCGAATGCAACTAAGATTGTAATTCCAATTTCAGACGAAGGCCCATACGGAGGAGATCCAGCACAGGCCTCTGATGATATTCAAAGTATCAATGAGGCACACGATGCTTGTGTAGAGGCAGGTATTGTTCCTGTGCCTCTATTGGCCGCAGGTTGGGGCCAAGGCTCGACAGATGTAGGGTCTCACATGCAAGATCTTGCTCAATGTCCAAACGGCTTTGTCTCACTAACCACTAGAACGTGTCCAGGTTCAACAATTCGGAACACAGACGCAGGTGGAAAAACATACAGTTTCCCTACCTCGGCTAGTAGTGCTACCGAACTTCAACAAATGGTCGAAGCTCTAGTTTATCTTGCAACCAATAATTCTCGTGAGATATTTTTGACTATTCTAGATCCTTATTCAGTATTGGATAATCCCCCTCCTGGCTGGACAAAGGGAACTGCGGGTACAACCGTATCGAATAATCGGTATGTCGA
>Ga0208410_1001853_pt1 | contig 10504 bp, 9 predicted proteins | sample ETN02SmetaG_3_FD_185787 | JGI IMG/M metagenome (GOLD analysis project Ga0208410, IMG submission 185787) | Marine microbial and viral communities from oxygen minimum zone, Eastern Pacific Ocean - ETNP2014F10-02SV257 (SPAdes) (version 2) | ecosystem: Environmental > Aquatic > Marine > Oceanic ... | reverse complement strand
CTCTCCATCATAATGTATTATTTGGTTTATTGCTCCAATTTCTTGAATATATTCCAAATTAAATTTTTTATGCAACTGATGCTTTAGCGGAGAGGTAACTGATAGCCAAAAATTACCTTTTATCTTATTGGTTTCTTTTATGAAATCCTCAATATTTTTAGCTTTAATAAAAACAATCTTGATACTTTCAAATCCCATATGTTCTCCAACTATCTGAAATATCTTGGGAGTTAAAGAATGAGCTATAGGAAAACCAACGACTCCCCAGTAGTCGGGTACCTTCATATGCCCTCCCATGTGCTATTAGCAATGAAGGTTTCAAACATTAAGAGTTGTCCGATATGCTTATGGATAGTGACATGGAGATAGCCAGAGCAGCAAGTCCAGAGCACATTGAAACTATAGCTAATCAGTTAGGATTATCTCGCAATGACTTGATTATGCACGGCCCGAATGTGGCTAAAATATCGTGGAATTCTTTGAAAAATAAAAGTCAAAATGCTAACGGTTCTTTGATTTTAGTAACCAGCGTTAACCCTACTCCATTTGGAGAAGGCAAAACTGTCACAACTATCGGATTAAATCAGGGCTTAAATCTTCAAGGGCATAATGCATGTTGTGTTATCCGCGAACCATCATTGGGGCCAGTTTTTGGTATAAAAGGAGGAGCTGCTGGAGGAGGATTATCTCAAGTATTGCCCATGGAACAAATCAATTTACATTTTACTGGTGATTTACATGCTATTACTTCTGCTCACAATTTATGTTCTGCTGTCTTAGATAATTGTCTTCATAGAGGAAATCCTCTAAATATAAACACTAATAGAATATTTTGGCCTAGAGTACTTGATATGAACGACAGAAGTCTTAGGGAAATAACAATCGGACTGGGAGGTCCATCTAATGGTTTAGATCGTACCGATAGATTTGATATAACCGCGGCAAGTGAAGTAATGGCTATACTCTCATTAGCATCTGATTATGAAGATTTGAGATTCAGACTTGGCCGGATTATAGTGGCCGAAAACAATCAAGGTGAACCAATAACTGCCGATGATATAGAAGCATCAGGGGCAATGGCCCTACTTCTTAGGGATGCCTTTTTACCTAATCTCGTTCAAACATTGGAAGGAAATCCTGCTTTTGTCCATTGCGGGCCATTTGCAAATATAGCACATGGAAACTCTTCTGTAATAGCTGATAAAATAGCCCTTTCTTGTGCAGATTATGTTGTTACAGAAGCAGGTTTTGGAGCTGAGATGGGCGCACAAAAAGCATTACACATCAAATCAGCAGCGTCTGGTATCATACCTAGTTGTATCGTTTTGAATGTTACAATCAGAAGTATGAAACTACATGGAGGGGGCTTTTCGACAGGTGGAGGTGCGCGACCATCAAAAGAAGAAATTGAATTAGAAAATATAGACGCCGTACGTCAAGGGGCATCGACTAATTTAAGACGCCACATAAGGAATTTAACATCAACTGAAATACCAGTAATTGTTTCTATAAATAAATTTTCGACAGATACTTTGAGTGAAATAAACTCTCTAAAGGAAGAGGCAATAAAAGCAGGAGCTAGTGATATTGTTATTTTTGAAGGACATGAAAAAGGCGGTAAGGGAGCAATTGAATTAGCCAATGCTGTTGTAAATGCATGTAAAGATCATGATGAAAATAATAATCCCTTTACTCCTTTGGTAGATCCAGAGACAGATGTTGAACAAACAATATTAAAAATTGCAACAAATATTTATGGTGCACAATCAGTAGATTTCAGTGCAGAGGCTTTGCACACATTAGGGAACATTAAAAAATGGGGTAAGAACCACCTTCCGGTCTGTATGGCCAAGAATCAGTATTCTTTTAGCCATGACAAAAAAATACTGGGCGCTCCATCCGGATTTAATATGCCAATAAGAGAATTAAGAATTAATGCTGGCGCTGGATTTATAGTGGCAGTATGCGGTTCAATGATGACAATGCCTGGTTTGCCGAAAAGGCCCGCTGCAGCAGACATGGACATGGATGAGGACGGCAATCTAACTGGCGTTTTCGGATGAGTGTGATCAAGTGCGCAAAATTAAAAACTTAGATAATGGCTTTAGGATAAAAGTTGATCATGAAGATGATCTTTGGACATTATCTCAAATATGTACCCCGGGGTCTGTTGTTGGTATGTTATCTCATCGCCGAGATTCTACAACCGGAACACAAGAAAATAGTAGGGCAAAAGGTGCTGAGAGAAAACCAATGTGGATAGTTTTGGAAGTACAATCTTCTTCGTTCCACTCATTTACAGAAAATTTACGTGTTCATGGGATAATTTCTGAAGCAAAAATTGATATCGGAAATCATCATACTCACATCATTGTCCCAGGAAATGAAATTGAGATATCAAGAGAAGGAGGATTCTCAGAAGTTGATAATTCCTTATTAGTAAAGGCATTTTCTTCAGGTAAAAGAGTTAACTCTGGATTACTAGTGGTTGAAAATGATGAGATTTTATTGTTTGAAGTAACTCAGTATGGGATGAGAGATGTTTCTCAATTTTCACTGAGAGGCGGTGGTAAAAGATATTCTGATACATCAGAGATAAGAGATGGATTCTTTTCCAAAGTCGCCAAAGAGACAATTTTGGTATTTAAAGAAAATATTCCTTTAATAATATGTGGGCCGGGTATGGCAAGAGATATTTTTGAAAAAATTCTCAGAAGTTTAGGGGCTAAAAATGAAATTTTAAATTCACCAACCTCAATAGGCGGGCGTTCCGCTGCTAATCAAATATTGACAGATGGTTTAGCCGACTCGGTTATTGGTAAGAATGCATTAATATATCAAATTCGTACAATAGAAGAGGGATTGAGGAGAATATCTAAAGAAGGAAATGTCTGCTATGGTCAAAAACAGATTTTAGAAGCAGCAAAACAAGGGGCTGTAGAAAAAATTGTTATTCTAGCATCTTTTTTGAGGAGTAATGATAGTGAAATGAATTTATTATGGTCAAACATAATAAAAGACATAAAAATTTCAAAGGGCGAAGTAATCCAATCTTCATCTGATCATGACTTCGGCGAACAACTTTCTAGTTTTGGAGGGGCAATAGCTTTATTGAGATGGAAACTAGATTAGATAACTCCTTGACTAAGTCCTTTGTCGTTGATTCCATGTCAACCAATTTTTCTATTGTTAATTTCCGACACCCGGACTCTTTAGATGCTGGTTCATTAGTTACAAAAACCGCTTTGAAAATAGGAGCTCAAGTAGATGTTATTACTTCTAATCAAGATGAAGTATTTGCCGATTTCAATTATGGAATAATAAATTGGAGAGCGATTCTTCAAAATAAACATTGGTTACTAATTTCATCTACTACGGTACTTGAAGGTAATTCACCTTCTAGTGCATGGGGCGCATCAATGATTTTTGGAGAATTAGAAGGAACAAAAACCGTAATGATTGTAGATTTGCCAGAAGATTACGACAAAATTCCAGAGATGTGGGGGCGGATAATTAATCGAATTCGTCAGATTCATATTTTATTTTTTACAAAGGAAGCGTTAGACGCAATCTCTAAATTAGAAAATACTTCAAATCTTTTATTATTGAAAAAAATAAAATCAAAAGGTCTTGTACCAATTGTTTGCACTTATGATGAAGATACCAGTATATCTAATGTCATTCATCCCTCAGGCGAACTGGCTTTACAATTACAGTCTCAATTTCCATTTCATTTATGGCTTGCACATTTTATCAATGGCCTATCATTAACTAACCTAAACAAGAGTGAAATAAGGTATGCTGCTTCGTGTGTAGAAAATTCTAAAATACCATTTAATTAACTTTCTTTACTCATTTCGGAAGACTCCTTTTGAAGGAGAGGCATTTCGGCATCACTCGGAGAACAAGCAATGTCACTAAAATTAGGTCCTGCCGGAGTCCCTCTATCCTGTAAAGGGAGAACAATTGTAGAAGGCATGGATGATATCACAGTCCTTGGTTTGGATGCAATGGAAGTTCAAACAGTAAGGACTGTACAGCCACACCATTTTGATCAATATTGGCAAGCTGGAATATTATCTTGGAAATCAGATTTTGAGATGAATATGCATGGTCCATATTATGCCGAATTATTAGGTAGTAAGAGGGAGAGAAATAGGACATTATCTAAAATGGAAGCCAGTATGCAGGCTGGAAAATTAGTTAATGCCAGACATCTTACATATCATGTAGGGCCATATGGAGATTTTGAACCTGGTTCTGAAGCTAATGAGGAATTAATTAATATTTTTTCAGGAGTTGTTGATAGAGTACAAAGTATCTGGGGTGTTGAAGAGGAAGAAGAAGAATATTCTGCTTTCCCCTGGGTCCATGAAGCTGAACCATCTCTTGTGGGAATTGAAACTTCTGGTAGGCAAGAGTTATGGGGAACTGTAGAAGAAGTTTTGGAAGTTTGTAATCATGTTGATGGCACTGTTCCTGTTTTGAACATGGCACATATACATGCTAGAGGCCATGGTATGATGAGAACAAGTGAAGACTATGCAGAGCTTTTTGATCGTGTAAGAGAGACATACGGTGGATCAAAATTTTACTGTCATTTTGCTGGTGTTGAGCATAGGATGGGTAATGCATTGCATTATACACAAATTAAAAAATCTGATTTAAAATTCGAACCATTTGCTGAATATTTGGCAGAGGAAGGAGATTGGATGGACATAACAATAATCTCCGACTCTCCTCTTCTTGAACATGATGCAATGTACATGCTCCAACATTATGATAAAGCCAGACAACGACTTCTTGAAATTCGTGCTAGAGATCAAAGGGGAATGATTACAACAACTCAAAGTACGACTGACAATGAAAATTTAGGTTCAAAAGAAGAAAATGACTCTAGTTCGATTGATACCAAATCATCATCAGGCCAGAAATCGTCTACAATAGAATCTAAAAAATCATCCAAATCAAAAACCCAAGAAACAAATATGATGTCTTTTGAAGAAGAAGAAGATGAAGATGACATTTTTTAAAACTTCTTTGGAAGACTTGAAGACATATCTCCAATGGCATACCTCCAAGGGACTGTAGCTCAGTAGGGAGAGCGCCGCACTGAAGATGCGGAGGCCGCCGGTTCAAGTCCGGCCAGTCCCACCATTTTGTTCTAGTTCACTGAAGAAACAATTTCTTTTTGGATATCATGAAGTTTTGTAATTCCTGTGGCGGCAGAGTCTAACAATTCTTCCAGTTGCTTCCTTGAATATGTCGATTCTTCTCCTGTCCCCTGTACTTCTACGAATTCTCCGTTACTTGTCATTACTACATTCATATCGACATCGGCATTACTATCCAAAACATAATCCAAATCTGTCCAAACCTTCCCTTCTAGTAGCCCCACACTTAGTGCAGCCACATCATAAGGCATGACTTTATTTTCATGTTCTCTTCTTTTTTCTTCAGATAAAGAGGGAGGGGTCCATCCGTTTTTTATTTCTTCTTTATTACCCCTTAATTCTTCAGGCAGACATTCTCCCCTTGCAATGAGTCTTCTAACGGCAATTCTCATTGCAATACAGGCTGCTGTTATCGAAGCACATCTAGTTCCTCCATCGGCATTTAATACATCACAATCTATTGTTAAGGCAATAGGTCCTAAAGCACCCAAATCAATTGATCCTCTCAGAGACCTAGCAATTAACCTCTCAATCTCTTGAGTTCTCCCTTTCGCCCCAGTACGCTCTCTCCTGAATCTTGTATCTGTCGAACCAGGTAATAGAGAATATTCAGCATGAACCCAACCCTTATTCGCGTCCCTAGGAAACCATCTTGGTAGAGAAGGCGCTTTAGTGACGCATGCTAGAATTTTAGTGTTACCTTGGCTGTAGAGAATTGAAGATAAAGCATTAGTAGTAAAATCCATTTCAACTTTAATATCTCTAATTTCTTCACTGCTTCTTGTAATGTCAATACTGTCTTTTTTGGTTTTTGCCATGCTCCTCGGATGGCATATATCTGATGAACTATTCGTGTATTTCTAGCACTTTTATCACAATTATTCTTTAAATCTCCTTAGCGAAAGGAAACCATCTCCCTATGTAAAGAGCTAATAGTATTAGTAGAATCTGTATTATTCCTCTCATAAAATGTTCAAAAAAATTAAGTTTTACTCCACCTATTGGGATGTCATTAATCCACATATTCAAGTTCGCCCAGTACAATACAATTAGCATTAATGAAATTCCCAAAGAACCATATTTTCTTAGTGGTTCAATTAGAATCATGATGCCAAAAATTATCTCAAATAAGCCACTTAAGTAAACCCAAAATTTTGGATTTCCAAGTACTGATGGAACTATTGGCTCAAACCATTCTGGATCTCTAAAATGCTGTATTCCAATATTTACGAGGAATAATCCGAAAATTATTGTTGCCAGTCTAGTGATTACTATCATTTCCAACTACTCTTTTTTATTCTCTGGTCTGAAAGATTTAATTAATTTAGGATTTGTATCAATATATGGTCCTCCGATCAAATCTATACAATAGGGTATACTAGCAAATATCCTATCTAGAATTTCTCTAATTGATCGGGGCGAACCTGGCAAGTTAATTACTAAACATTTCCCTCTTATGCCTGCAGTCTGCCGTGAAAGAACTGCAGTAGGAACATACTCTAGTGATATTCTTCGCATTTCTTCTCCAAAACCCGGCAACATTCGTTCACAAACAGATTCAGTTGCTTCTGGAGTGACGTCTCTTACAGCAGGACCAGTACCTCCTGTAGTTATCACGACATTACACATTTTTTTATCTATTAATTCTATTATTCCATTTTCAATATCTTCTTTTTTATCAGCAGTGAGTGATCTGTAAATTTCCCAAGGACTAGTCAAAACTTCTTTTAAGAAATTTTCAATCTCAGGGCCACTTTTATCTTCATATATTCCTTTAGCAGCTCTATCTGATGCAGTTAAAATCCCAAAACGACATACATCAAGGTTACTCACGAACTATCGAAGGCACTATTATAGAAAATGACATCGGTCACTTTAGCCGATTTTTTAGAGGTATGTTCAAAGACCGCCACCATCTTAGATAAAATTCTAGAGGTGATGAAGTGTTGAGTCTACCCCAAACTACACGAATTATCATGACCATTGTGAAAAGTAAGTTTTTTTTCTTATTTTCCGGTGTCTTAATTGATTTTCCAGACTCAATAAATCCTTATTGATGTTGGTGATATAATGACAATTGGTAGTAAATATGGCATACAAATTATTGCGGTAAAACAGGAGTGTCCTGAAGCAGATGAACAAGAAATTATTGAAGAATTTAGACGTTATGAGGACGAATTTTTAATCCCTCCTGAAGACGCCTTGAGATCAGTTATTAGGAAATTCCAATTAGCTTCAGGAAAGCAAGTTTCTTCTCCTTCTTTAGAAAAGGTAGAGAAAAAAGTGACTAATTTTTCAGAACTTTCATCTGATGATAAAAATGTTACATTGGAAGTTTCAGTTGTATCTTATACTCCAAGGATGCAGATGGTTAGGGGAGAAGAAAAACAAATTGCATTTGGATGGATTGAAGATAATCCATGGGAAGAAACCAGCAAAAGGGAACGCTGGGATTTCAAAGATTGGGGTCAACATTCAGAAAATCTTCGTCCCAATTCTATAGTTCGTTTAGAAGGAGTCTCTGTTAATGAGTGGAATAATAAAAAATCTATCAATATTAATCGTTCAAGTAGAGTAACTATCCTGAGTGAAGGAGATTCTAATGTTATTCCATCAATTAATGAACCTTTAGAAATTTCTGAATTAATTAAAAATGAAGGATTTGGAAGTACTGTGGGGCGAATTATCTCGATAAAGCCAGATATTATTGTAAAAAAGGATGGAACAGGAACTTTAGATATTTTCAGAGGCAGAATAGCTGATTTATCCGGCAGTGTCGGATTTTTATCATGGGTCCCATTTGATTTTGAATCTGGTGATTTGGTTAAAATGGAAAACATTTCTATTCGTAAATTCCGAGATACTCCTGAAATAAACATTAGTAATGATGCGAAGATAGAACTTTACATAGACAATTCCTTTCCTAAAATGGATGATTTAGTGCACACAGTAGAGTCCAATATATCAGATTTAAGAAATGGCATGAGAGACATAAAAATAACTGTTCAAATCGACTCTTGGAGTCAAAGAAAATTTACTTCAGAAGATGGTACAGAAAGGATAGTTAGGAGTGGAGATATTATTGATCCAAGTGGAAGATGTCGCTTGACTGCTTGGTGCGATTTCAACCCAAAAAAAGGAGATTTTGTTGAATTATCAAGTGCTAGGGTCCAATTCTGGCAAGGCTCTCCAGATTTAGTCATTGATGATTTAAATCAAGTAAAGGAAATCACTAATCCTCCTTGGGAGGCAATTAATCCTGAAGATCACTGGGTAGATGTAGATTTAAATGATTTAGTAAATGGAGGCTCTAGAAGAGGGATTCAAACATCTGGTAATATCATCTCAATTAGACAAGATTCTGGAATCATATACAGATGTCCAGAATGTAGACGCGTTTTACGGGATGATATATGTTCAGAGCATGGTAATGTTCAAGGTAAAGAAGATTTAAGACTCAGATTCGTTTTAGATAATGGAATTTCTAATGCCTCTCTCTTATTATCCATGGAACCTTCAGAAGACTTTCTTTCGAAAAAATTTGATGATATAAAAGAGCAAATTTCAGTTTCTGGAAAAGATCAGTTTATATCTTCACTTAGAAATATGCTTTTTTCTAAGAAAGTTGAGATACGTGGCAGAGCTTTAGTGGATAATCAAGGAACTATGATTTTAGCAGAAAAAATGACAATATCTGATTACGATAAGTCAAAAGAAGCAAATAGAGTTATGGAGAAATGGGGGGTTGTTTTATGATTTCAAATACTAGAATAAAACGCCAAAGTGCAATTAGGTTGTTTGCACAAGAATATTCAGAATCTAACCTTACCGAGCAAGGAGTTGGAGAATATGATCCTTCCTTTGTAATAACAAAACTCGGTATTAAAGTGAATAGGGCACTGTTTTGTGGAGTTATTGATAGGTTAGAAAAAAGAGAAGGAGATAACGGACCAAGTTTTAATGGCCAGATAAGAGATCCAACTGGTATCAACCGTTTCAACGTCGCATCTTTCCAACCAGAATTACAAGCAGAGATGGAAGAATTGTTTGCAAGATTTGAATCCGGAGATAGGTTCTTAATGGCCATAGTTGGTAAATCTAGATGGTTTGAAGGTGATGAAGGAGGCATTTTTACCTCTTTTCGTGTTGAAGAATTCACAGTAATAAATCAAGAATTATATATGAATTGGCTTATCGATACTTCTGATGCAACATTGCGTAGATTAAATTTTTATGAACAATCTTTGGAATTAGAACTCAATAAAGAAACATTAATTTCATCAGGTTTCCCTAAAGATTTAGTTGATGGAACATTATTGGCAAGACAACATTATTCCAATGTAGATACTGAGAATTATCGCTTAGGGATTTTAAAAGCACTTTCTAGTGCTTCTGGTAGGTCGATGGAAAATAATCAAAATCTCACCATCCAAGATGAGGGGAATAATGTAGAGATAATCAAGGCGGATGAAAATGTCACTCCTGAAAATATAATTTTGAATACAATACAAAATCTCGATACGGGTTCCGGAGTTGAATATGATAAATTAGTTGAAGCTTGTACATTATCTGGCGTTTCTCGAGAATCTGCAGAAGATTGTATAGAAGATTTGAGAGATGTTAAAGGAGATATTATCGAACCTAGATTCGGGTTTTTCCGACTTTTAAAATAATAATACTATTCATCACTCTTGATAAATTTCTCGGCCTCTTTCATTTTTATCTTTATTCTTTCTATGACCGGTTTCACTTCATATTGTAGTTCTTTTTTTTCCTCTCTCGTTATATTTATTGAACCGCCTTTATTCTCTGCTATATCTGTTGCAACCATCAATAATCTTTCTTTTACTTTATATTCCTTTATTGGCCATCCTCTTCTTTCTACCAATCTAATTAGAAGATCTTTTTCTAAACTACTCCATTCTCCTCCATATTCTCTTAGTATCGTACTTACTATTCTTTCTAATTCCGGTATTCTAGCTTGAATGGCCAATAAATGACCTTGAATTATTGAACTCTCTTTATCAATGTCAATAATCATCATTTCTCTAGCATCTTCTAAATATGCTTTAGAAAATTCTTCTTTAATTTCTTCAAATTCGATATTTTCTTCTAGCTCTTCTGTATGCTCTTTTTCCACATTTAAGTCAATTATTTGTACTCCATTCCTATGTAGACTTCGTTTAATTCTCCCCCAACCTTTAGATTGATTTGTTAAAACTCCAGCAACTCTCCCCATCAATACCGTTCTTGTGCCGCTTACTGGCATTTCGAGTTTACGGCATAATTCATACAAAGTTTCTTTATCCATTTCTACTAATCTTTCTATG
>Ga0208410_1001849_pt1 | contig 10517 bp, 10 predicted proteins | sample ETN02SmetaG_3_FD_185787 | JGI IMG/M metagenome (GOLD analysis project Ga0208410, IMG submission 185787) | Marine microbial and viral communities from oxygen minimum zone, Eastern Pacific Ocean - ETNP2014F10-02SV257 (SPAdes) (version 2) | ecosystem: Environmental > Aquatic > Marine > Oceanic ... | reverse complement strand
ATTGCTAATAAAATCTATTTCTTTCTGCGTTTCTGCCTTAAGAAATGCAGGATTAGATAAAGAAGCTAGAATATTTTCTATATCTTTAATAACAGCTAATAATTGGCTTTGTTGGTCAGGTGCATAATCAAATAATCTAATTTCTCTAGCGAGTTCGTCTAATTGCTCAATATTTCTTTTAACTAGGGAGGTAGATTTATAATATCTTGAATTAACTGGCAGTGACGCTGTAATCGGAGAAATTGCCTCCTCAATTTTAGCCACTTGACACATCTCATTTGCAGCATCTGGGAAATATGCTCTCCCAACTCCCCAAGAAAAATAGAACCAAATAAGAAGCAAGGCTGATATGCCACAAATTGCCCAGTACCATCCGCCCTTTGTTCTTTCTGGGTCCCCAAAAACCTCTTTATCAGGCCTGATAAAGTTTGTTCTTAACCCTATAAAAACTGTACCTAAAAAGCTAAGCAAGCATAGTAAAATAATTATAGATGCTACTAACGCTCTATTGTCAGAAAGCCATTCAAACAAGGCCCATTATCTCCTCTTCCATATCCCATATCATTGACAATATCTCTTCCCTAACTTCAGAAAATTCAGCCTCTTTTTTGATTTCTCGCAATGATTTAGATAAGCCCGCCTCAGCAAAAGGTAATCTATATTCTTTGTGGATTCGACCTGGCCTAGGAGCCATGACAAAAAGTCTCTCACCTAAAAGTAAAGCTTCTTCAACTGAGTGAGTAATAATCATTACGGTTTTGCCAGTTCTCTTCCAGAGGTCTAAAATTAATGACTGCATTTTTTCTCGGGTCAATGCATCGAGCGCGCCTAACGGTTCATCCATTAAGATAACCTCAGGATCATTAATTAAACAACGTGCTAAGGCTACCCTCTGCTGCATTCCCCCAGAAAGCTGATAAGTGGGAGTTTTCCCAAAGCCTTTTAAACCGACTATATCGAGCCATTTTTCTACCAACGCTGCATTGCCTTCTACAGAAACGTTTTTTTTCATTCTTAAACCAAAGTCGACATTCTTTTCAACTGAAAGCCACTCAAACAAGGCTCCCTGTTGAAAAACCATTCCCCGCTCTAAACCAGGGCCAGTTATCTTTTCATCGCCTAAAAAAATATTACCTTTTGTCGGCTCTAAAAAACCAGCTATCATATTTAATAGTGTAGTTTTCCCACATCCTGATGGACCGAGAACAGCAAGGAGCTCTCCTTTTTTTAAAGAAAAATTAATATCACTAAGAGCGTCCACAGTTGTTTTGGTTTGTGGGTTTAAGAATGTCATTGAGACATTTTTACATTCAAGACTTGACATCTTTACTAAGCCATAAACGGATACTCAGAGGCAAATAAAAATTTTTGCCTCTGAATTATTGTAATTTTAGTTGAGGAAAGACCCGTCAATGGTCTTAGCTATTGCTGAACCATCGGAGTCACTAGAAAAAACCAAACCTAAAGCAGCAGCAGCTGAAGCCGCTATACCTTTAGGACCGAAAAATCCATCCATCTGCTCTTGTGCAGTTGGAAAAATAAAGCCCGCCATTTGATTTTTTGTTGTACTAGCGTCCATTCCTGCGTCAGCTGCTACTTTAGCTATCTGACTATCAGAAGCAGTCCAATTAGAGTTTGCCTCTTCAGTAACTTCTAGGAACGCCCTCAAAAGTTCAGGATTCTCAGTAGCAAATTTTTCAGTGACAGAAATTACATCAAAAGATCCTATGCCTGCATCAGTTTTTTGCTGAGTGCTCATAATTGGAGAACCAACTTCACCCGCTGCTTTAGCAGATGCCCCACCAAAAATACACGCCATATCTACTGACCCATCTGCAAGAGAAACCGCACCATCAGCCGGAGCTTGGTCAACAATGGTCATAGTTGAAGTATCAACATTTAATTCGTTCATATACATTCTAAATGCATAATCGGCCATTGTATTAAGTGGTACAGCAACGGTTTTACCTTCCAGTTCACTCGCATTTGAAGAATCTATACCCAAACCGTCCCTTACAAAACAGTCATTAGCCTCATAAACAACAGCTACAGCAACCATCTTTAATGGAGCTCCTTGCTGAATAGCAGTGACAAACGGTGACAAACCTTGAGAATACGCAATATCAATATCGCCTGCTAACATAGCTTCTGTCATACCTGTTCCGGTAGAAAAATCTGTCCAATTAACATCAACCCCCATTGCTTCATCATAAGCTTTATCAACTTTAGCAATTTGGTTTGGTGTTGCCCATTCTAGAAAAAATGCCACATTAACGCTATCTGCAGCATTAGCGACAGTTCCAAACGCTGCAGCACATGCCAATAGCGAGGAACCGATTAAATTTTTAAAATTATTTTTCATTAATTATCTCCCTAAAAACTAACCCACTCATTATTTTTTTGTGGGTTATAACAGCTAGCGTTTACCATGCTCAAATGAAGGATACGAGTCTTTTATTAATCTTTTTGATATTTTTCTGGGTCATAGAACTTAATTGATTAAATTCATCTTGTCGGCTTTCATTAAAGATGTCTATTATCTCAGTTCTAGTAAAGAACAGAATCATTCCCAAAGACCTTGATAGGAATAGATAAACTCGGAAACCATACTATAGAGAGTGAGCAACCAGTGATGACAAAAATGACTACAGAAGAAGCATTTGTAAAGGTGCTGCAAAATCATGGCATAAAGCATGCCTTTGGAATAATAGGATCAGCAATGATGCCAATTTCGGATTTATTTCCGAAAGCAGGCATAACGTTCTGGGATGCAGCTCACGAATGTAATGCAGGCATGATGGCAGATGGGTTTACTCGATCCACCGGCAAAATTTCTATGATGGTTGCTCAAAACGGACCCGGAATCACAAACTTTGTTACTCCAGTAAAAACCGCATACTGGAACCATACTCCACTTCTTTTGGTCACTCCACAAGCTGCAAATAAAACAATAGGCCAAGGCGGTTTTCAAGAAGTAGAACAGATGGCATTATTCAAAGATATGGTTTGTTATCAAGAGGAAGTAAGAGACCCTTCCCGAATAGCAGAAACTTTAAATCGAGTAATAATGGAAGCAAAAAGAGCATCAGCACCTGCTCAAATAAATATCCCACGAGATTTCTGGACTCAAGTTGTGGATTTAAACATTCCTGAAATTATTGACTTTGAGACACCAGCAGGCGGAGCAGAAGCGATAGCTAGGGCTTCCAAGCTATTATCGGAAGCAGAATTCCCAGTAATTTTAAATGGAGCAGGGGTTGTTCTTAGTGGAGCAATTCAGGAAACTGTTGACTTGGCAGAAAAATTATCTGCCCCGGTTTGCTGCGGTTATCAGCATAATGATGCATTTCCAGGAAGTCATCCTCTGCATGTGGGACCTCTTGGCTATAATGGGTCAAGGGCTGCTATGCAACTTATTGCGAAAGCAGATGTTGTGTTAGCTTTAGGAACACGTTTAAACCCTTTCTCGACTTTACCTGGTTATGGAATTGATTATTGGCCTAAAAAAGCACAAATTATCCAGGTAGACCTGAACGGAAGTCGGATAGGCCTTACCAAGCAAGTTTCAGTCGGAATAGTAGGAGATGCTAAAAAAGTAGCTAACTCTCTTAACAACCTTATTAGGAAAGATTCTAATGAAGAAAAACAAAAAGCGCGAAAAGATTTGATCGCTCAAACAAAATCTAGTTGGGCTCAAGAATTAACGTCAATGGATCATGAGGAAGACGATCCTGGAACTACTTGGAATGAACGAGCACGAAAAAGAGAGCCGCAGAAAATGTCTCCAAGAATGGCATGGCGTGCAATACAGACAAGCCTTCCAAAGGACGCAATCATTTCTTCTGATATTGGAAATAATTGTGCTATAGGCAATGCTTATCCAACTTTTGAAGAAGGCAGAAAATATTTGGCTCCTGGCTTATTTGGACCCTGTGGCTACGGTTTACCATCAATAGTAGGTGCAAAAATAGGAAAGCCAGACATGCCTGTTATTGGATTTGCCGGAGACGGCGCTTTTGGAATTTCAATGAATGAAATGACTTCTATTGGAAGAGGTGAATGGCCTCCAATTACAATGATTATTTTTAGAAATTACCAGTGGGGCGCCGAAAAACGTAACACCACTCTTTGGTTTGATGATAATTTTGTTGGAACAGAACTATCTGATAACGTGTCATATGCTGGCATTGCGTCAGCATGCGGTCTCATTGGAATCGAAGTTCATACAATGAAAGATCTTACCGAGCAATTATCTAAAGCAATAAATAAACAAATGGAAGAAAATAAGACCACTTTCATAGAGGTAATGTTGAATCAAGAATTAGGGGAACCATTCAGGCGAGATGCTATGAAAAAACCTGTTGAAGTTGCTGGTGTTTCCAACATTGATATGAAGAATTAAAGTTTAATCATATTAGATGATCAGCAAAAAGAACCATTAAATGGCGATAAATTCCTTCATAACAAATTCAAATACAATAGTTTGTCCAACACATCTTTTGGAGCTTGCAAAAAATGTAAAGGTTAAACCTCGTGTAGCCATTGCTGACGCGGCGAACAAGATTGTTATGCTATCGGCAAAAATGGGATGTGATAAAAAAATTATGACCCCGATCTTTGTTGGAGATACAAAAAAAATTAATGCAATAGCAAATGAAATGAATTGGGATATATCAGAATTTCAAAAAATAAATTCTAAAGGTGAAATGGATTCCGCCAATAAAGCCTCTGAAATCTGCGGTACTGGAAATGCCGAAATACTTATGAAAGGAAATGTACATTCAGATGTGTTTATAAAGGCTGCAATAGCTTCAAAGAACAATCTAAGGTTACGTGGCCGCTTAGTTCATATGTTTTATATTACGCCTCCTGATGGGAGCAAGGGAGTTATGATATCTGATGCAGCTGTAAATGTTGAACCAAACGATAATACTAAAAAACAGGCTACTAAATTAGTTGTTGAAGTCCTTCACAATATAGGAATAGAAAAACCGAAAATAGCATTCTTATCGGCTAGCGAAAATCTTATGGAAAGCATGCCGACGACTTTAACGGCTAGAAAATTATCTGATTGGGCCTCTGAAAATATAAAAAGAGCTGATTTTGAAGGCCCCTTAGCACTTGACCTTATTTTTTCGTCCGAGGCAGCTAAGATTAAGGGTCTTTCCCAAAGTAAGGTCTGCGGAAAAGTAGATGGGATAATCGTCCCTGATATAGTATCAGGAAATGCAATATTTAAATCTCTCGTTTATTTAGGCTCTGGGTGTGCAGCAGGGCTAGTTCTCGGAGCCAAAGTTCCTTTACTGCTTACCAGTCGAGCTGATCCGCCTGCAGCTCGACTCGCATCAATCGCATTGGCATGCATTTCTCAAAAAAATAATCCCAACTTTAATTAGCAATAGATTGCGCTGCTTTCCCAAAAGCTGCTATTGTTTTTTCAACATCATCGTTATCTAAAGCAAGACATGGATACAATTTTGCACCAGCCTTAAAAATACCATTTTCTCTCAAAATCTTGTTAAACATATTAGACTTCTCAGAGTCCGCTCCGAGTGTATCTCGATAATTCAAAACATCTCGACCAGTAAAAAGAATATCAAATAGAGCTGGATCTCCTACTATTCTATGAGTTATCCCACGAGAATTTAGTAAATCAGAGGCTCCATTCATTAGTTTCTTTCCAATTTCTCTTAATTTTTTATAACTCCCGTTTCGTCGCAAAATCTCCATTGTTTTGAGGCCAGCAATGGAAGCTACAGGATTGCCACTTAGAGTACCTAATTGCATTAGGAAACCGTCTTGCCCAACCTTAGCTTTATCAAAATGAGCCATAATTTCATTTTTTCCAGCAACAGCTGCAAGGGGGAACCCACCTCCTATAATTTTGCCTAAAGAGCAAAGATCTGGAGTAACACCATAGAGACTTTGAGCACCACCATAATCAAATCGAAAACCAGTTACAATTTCATCAAAAATTAATACAATGCCCCTTTTTGTACATTCATCCCTTAAGAATTGTAGAAATCCATCAACTGGCGGTATAATTCGCTGCAATGGTTCGACAATGATTGCAGCTAAATCTTTATCATATTCATCAAGGAGACTCTTTGTGATTTCAAAATCATTAAATTGAGATATTACCATTTCATCCCTTACCGAATTAGGGATACCTGCACTATCCGGAACTGCCATTGGAAAGTTTTGCAATCGAGATGGCGCCAGGCTCATTTGGGCTTCAGCAGACATGCCATGATAGCCACCTTCGAATTTTAAAATCTTCTCTTTACCAGTATAGGCACGTGCTAACCGTATTGCATACATATCTGCCTCACCGCCAGATGTAACATATCTAACAAATTCAGCGCAGGGGACCGCTTTGATTATCTCCTCAGCCAATTCAATACCAGCTGCATTGTTAGCAAAAAAGGTCATTCCCTTTGATATTTGTTCAAAAACAACTTCCAAAACTTCAGGATGCCCATGGCCTAAAAGCATTGGTCCAGAACCTATCAGGTAATCAATGTATTCATTACCATCTTCGTCCCAAATATGACTTCCCTTACCTTTTTGCATAATCATGTGATGGTCAAAATTTCCGAAACCTCCAGCAGGAAGGACTGCTTTTGCTCTATTAAACCAATCTTCCTGAGTTCCTATTCTTTTCATAATACAACTCCCATTCTTTAGGATAAAATCTAACTCCCACCATCAAAATCGTCAAAATAAATTTATCCATTTGACTTAATTTTTTTATTGAGTAAATCCCTTAAGGAAATTATTTTTACTTTAATTTACTTATATTCAGGAGCTTTTTCTGTGAAGTTTTTACATTATTTATTATTATTTACTTTCTTAAGTGCTTCTCAACTGCCTTCTAGTGAAATCAATTACTCAAAGGTAGTATTAGATGATATAGAAATCACTGAAGGTTGGGTAAGGGAGGTTCCCCAAGGAAATCCTAATACAGCAGGATATCTTAAGATCAAAAATTCTGGAAAAGAAGAAATAAAGTTAATTAATATAAAAGCTGAATTTGCAGAAATGAGTGAATTCCATCTCATGAAGGAGGAATATGGGATAATGAGAATGACACCCCTAAAGGATGGGGTTTTGATTCCGGCCAGTTCTACAGTTTCTTTAGAACCTGGCGGAATGCACATTATGTTTATGAAACTAAATACTTCATTAAAGCTTTCAGAAAAACATATAATACATTTAACTTTTGAGAATATAGGTGATATTTCTATATCTATGATTGTCAAAAAAATATCCTCAACCAATTTCCACACTAAGGATTAATTGCACGTTTCTTTAATTTTAATTAGGGCTTTATAGAAAGAGTTAAATTGAAAAAAAATGTAGTAATAGTTGGAGGCGGTCAAGCAACTGTATCCCTTTTATCTAAACTCAGAACTATAGATTTCGAGTATTCTATTACTGTAATATGTGAGGAAGACTTTCTACCTTATCAAAGACCTCCACTCTCAAAAGCTTACCTTCTAGATAAAATCAATCTTGAAAGACTGTTTCTCAAGCAAGAAAATTATTATAGGGAAAAAAATATTGACCTTAGGCTAGGAACCAAAGTTACCTCTATTGATCGCAACAAAAAATCTGTACTTTTAAGATCTGAGAAAATTTCATACGACATACTCATCCTCGCCACTGGCGCAAAGCCAAATGAATTACCAGAAAGAATAACCAGTGGCGTTGAGAATATTTTTTCGATCAGAAACATTCATGATGTAAACCAGCTTAAAAAGAAGTTCTCTGAAGCAGGAGTAGTTCTAATTATTGGAGGAGGTTATATAGGCCTCGAAGCAGCTGCAGTATGCGCAGAAAAAGGATTGAAAGTTAGATTAGTCGAGTCAGCAGAAAGAATACTCCAAAGGGTAGCGTGTAAAGAAACCTCAAATTATTTGAAAGACGTTCATATTTCCAAAGGGGTAGAGATTTGCGAAAAAATATCTGTTGTAACCATTAGAAACCAAGGTGAAAAAATTCTTGCCATTTTTTCAGATGGCTCCTCATTTGATTGCGATTTCGTAATTACTGGCATTGGAGCGAGCCCAGAAATCTTTCTGGCTGAAGAAAGTGGTCTCAAAATAGAAAATGGAATTTGGACGAACTCTAAAGGCCTAACGTCAGATGAAAATATATGGGCAGTTGGGGATTGCGCGTCTTTCCCTTTAAATGGTGAAAATATTCGACTTGAAAGTGTAGGTCATGCCATTGACCATGCTGAAACAATTGCTCAGAACTTAACTGGGGCAAATATTTCCTACCATCCAAAACCATGGTTCTGGTCTGACCAGTACAATATCAAACTTCAAATAGCAGGTTTAAATTCAGGATTCACAGAGATTATTGAACGAAAAAATGATGCAAATAGTGTTTCCTTTTGGTACTACGAAGAAAATAACCTTTTGGCAGTGGATGCAATTAATGCTCCGAGGGATTACATGATAGGAAAAAGATTAATAGAGACCAGGATTTCTCCAAAAAAAGAAATAGTAAAAGACCCAACTAATAATTTAAAAGATTTAATTTCCTAAGTTATACTGTTTACCAGATAACTTTGGATTTATCCAAAAATCCTTTTATTCCTTTTTGTGCATCATTAGACTCCCATGTGTCCGCCAACCTTCTTGCTGTGTCATCTATTAATTTATCTGAAACCTTAGGCCGCAAAGCTTGAATAAGTGCCTTGGAAGAGGATACTGCCTGTCTGGATGTTTTCTTAAAAAAAGAAATGTATGAATCTACTGACTTTTCAAGATCAGAAGGTTTTACAACTTCATTTACCAAACCAATTTTATTAGCTTTTTCCGCATTAAATATTTCTCCTGACAAAAAAATATCCCGACAATTACTTTCACCAATTCTTGAAATTACATAGGGACTTATTGTAGCCGGGATTAATCCCAAACGAGACTCAGTCAAACCAAATTTAGCTGCTGAACTAGAAATGGAATAGTCGCATATTGAGATTAAGCCTATCCCGCCTCCATAGGCATCACCTCTTATCACACCCAATATTGGCTTGAATACAGAATTCAAAATTCTAAACATCTTTGCCAATTTTCTTGCTTCATTTATTCTTTCTTCCCGGGTCGAGTTAGCCTGCTCCTTCATCCATTCAAGGTCTCCTCCAGCACAAAATACCTCTCCCTCGCCTTCCAGTTTAATTAGCCTACACTCTTTGTCTTTATCAATGATATTAATGGCCGTTACTAGCTCTTTAATCATGTTTTCAGAAAGCGCGTTTCTCTTTCCTGGTCTATTAAGAGCTAAACTCACGACCCCATCTGAGAGCTTTAGGAGTTTAATATCTTCAAAATTCAAATTTTCACCGATACTTACTATTAGATCACTAATATAATACTACTGACCGGATACTTTTTCCTTCATGCATCATATGAAACCCATCATTTATTTTTTCTAATGGAAGGGTGTGTGTGATCATCGAATCAATATCTATTTTTCCATCCATATACCAATCGACAATTTTTGGTACATCTGTACGGCCTCTGGCTCCTCCAAATGCGGTACCACGCCACTGCCTTCCGGTAACAAGCTGAAAGGGTCTAGTTGAAATTTCTTGGCCTGCCCCAGCTACCCCAATTATTATACTTTCTCCCCAGCCTTTGTGAGCAGATTCTAAAGCTGTACGCATGACTCCGACATTGCCTGTCGCATCAAAAGTATAGTCAGCTCCGCCGTTGGTTAAGGAAACAAGGTAGGCCACCATATCATCCTTAACTTCTGAAGGATTAACAAAGTGTGTCATTCCATATTTTTTTGCCAATTCAACTTTACTTGGATTTAGATCGACACCGACGATTTGATCAGCTCCAGCTAATCTCAATCCTTGAATAACATTTAGTCCTATTCCTCCTAATCCAAATACTATGGCCTTGCTTCCTTCTTCTACCTTGGCGGTATTCAGAACTGCCCCAATTCCCGTAGTAACGCCACAACCTATATAGCATACTTTATCGAACGGGGCATCCTCACGAATTTTGGCTACAGCAATTTCAGGCATTACAGAAAAGTTAGAGAATGTAGATGTACCCATATAATGGTGCAGCGGTTTCCCGTCCAAAGTAGAAAACCGACTAGTTCCATCTGGCATAAGTCCTTTGCCTTGTGTTTCTCGAATAGCCTGACACAAATTAGTTTTAGGGTGAAGACAATACTCACACTCTCTGCACTCTGGAGTATAAAGAGGAATAACATGATCTCCAGGTTTAACAGATGAGACAGAAGGACCTACTTCTCGTACAATTCCCGCGCCCTCATGTCCCAAAATTGAAGGGAAAATTCCTTCGGGATCAGCACCGGACAATGTAAAACCATCAGTATGGCAAATACCAGTGGCCATAATCTCCACCAAAACTTCCCCTTCCTGCGGCCCTTCTAAATTGATCTCAGTTATCTCCAATGGTTTCCCAGCTTCCACAGCCACTGCAGCTCTTGTTTTCATTTTGATTTCCCTTTTTTCCTAGCAGTATTAT